>ENA-OREN01003696-OREN01003696.1-marine-metagenome-genome-assembly--contig:-NODE-3696-length-14009-cov-7.816609_pt1 | contig 14009 bp, 11 predicted proteins | sample MGYA00248624_ERZ508555 | MGnify/ENA primary metagenome ERZ508555 (study PRJEB26222, sample SAMN06267773) | marine metagenome | isolation source: Saanich Inlet, British Columbia, Canada | place...
CGCCGAATTCAACAACCATAATTTAACTCGGAATGACTGGCAACAATTATTTAACAATTGTTTCGAAAGTGACGAAGGGTTTTGTGGGTACTTGATGGAATACAAAGGAGATATCGTGGGTTATATTGGCATGATATTCAGTAAAAGAATCATCGAAGGAATTGAAAAAAAATTCTGCAACATAACCGGATTTGTTGTAAAAAAAGAGTTTAGAAGTAAAAGTCTTCTCCTACTATTCCCTGTCCTTCAAATGACTGAACATGTGCTCTCGTCTTTTTCACCTTCCCCGACGGCCCATACTATTTTAAAAAAATTCGGGTTCAACGAACTCGAATCCATAGTTCACATTTCCTTACCTGTAATCAATCCATTTAAATTATTTTTTAATAAAACCCTAATCCTCAGCCACACCAAGAATATTCAAAATGAACTTCTTTCCTTCGAAAGATTAAATAAGATTTTCAATGATCATTTAAAATTTAAATGTAAGCATTTATTAATCAAGACAAGCACTGGTTTTTGTTATATCGTTTACACAAAGGTAAGGAGGAAAAAAATTCCTATGGCACAGTTGCATTTCATCAGCAACCCCCAAGTATTCACCGATTATCTAGATGCCATAAAATTTTTTTTAATCAAAACCCATGGGATATTTATAATTTTGATAGATTCGAGGTTTACAACAAAACGACCATCCTTTTCGATTGAGTTCAAACTGCCCATCCCTAGGCTATTCAAATCAAAGTCCTTGTCAACACGAGAAGTGGATGGTCTGTATTCAGAGTTCATTGCCTTAAACCTATAATTTTTAAAGCATATTTGTTGGACACAATCACTACCTCCGGCTCGTATCACCACCTTTGCCTTGATAGTTTTTATCTTTAATTCAGGAAACGAAACCCATTCCCTCCAACCAATGACATCAAGCTCTTTTTTTGTTTTTCATGGTTAACAATAATTCAATAAATTGTTACTTTGAGGGTTGCCGTTCACCTTATTTACTCTTTGTCTTGCGCCATCCAGCTTTGGGCTTCAATGAACACTCTCTTTATCTCTGGAAACTTACTTTTAATACTAGTTTCCAATTCAGAAATTGTGGTTTCAACATTTCCTGATGACATAGCATCTTTAAAATCGAGACTGATATTCAGTAAAATATCCTGCGGCCCCAAATGCATGGTTAGAATTTCATTGATATACAAAACATCTGTTTCGCCTTTTACGATATCCTCTATTCCCGCAACAATTTGATCATTAGCAGCTTCACCACATAGCAGACCTTTGCATTCAAATGCCAATAAGGAAGCAGTGAGCGCAAGAATCAGTCCAATAATTACAGAGGCAATTCCATCTAAAATTGGCAAATTTAAAACTTCGCCCAAATAAATAGCCAAACCGGCCACCATCAAACCAAGTAATGCAGCAAAATCTTCGAACAGCACGGTGAAAATTGTAGGATCCTTACTCGTTCTTATTGCTTTAATTAAACTCTGCGATCCTTTTGTTTTTCTTAATTCCCTGTATGCGACAGAAAATGCAATGGTTTCAAAAATTATGGCAAAGCCGATCACGATATAATTTACAAAAGGATTTGTCACCGGGTGAGGATTTTGAATTTTACTAAACCCTTCGTAAATAGAAACTCCCGAACCCAGACCAAAAAGCAATATGGCAACTACGAAGCTCCAAAAATAAACTTCCATCCCATATCCGAAAGGATGAGTTTTGTCTGCAGGCCTCTCTGACCTTTTAATACCATAGAGTAGAAGTATTTGATTTCCAGTATCAACAACAGAGTGAATGGCTTCACTAAACATTGCCGAACTGCCAGTGTAAGCAGAAGCAAAGAATTTGGTTAGTGCAATCATCCCATTTCCTGCAAGGGCTGCATAGATAGCTTTTTTTGAAGATTTTGCCGACATAAAACCTTTCTCTTTAAAAATTAAACTTGTAAAAGGAGTGATTGAGAAATTGTTTACAATAAATGCGAAAGTATCTTAGCATTTCCAGTTAACATCATTTACTCTATTGACTTAATAGACATTTCTGTCTAGCATTCCGACAGCCCATATAACTTTTCAAACTCAAAATTAACAACTCCCGCGAAAACAGCTTTTTAAGGTTCTAATCCTGGAAGTGGAGAAAATGATGGCAAACAACCTTGCCGGGGAAATCATCGCCTGTCACGAATGCGACCACTTCTATTTTTATGAATTGATCCCGGCAGGAGCAAAGGCTAAGTGCCAGCAATGCGGGAGTTTACTCTACCGTCATATTCCGGATTCATTAAATCGTAGTTTAGCCCTGTATTTCACGGCATTAATACTTTTTTTAATAGCCAACGCGTTCCCATTCTTATCTCTGGAGCTGGGGGGTCGAGTGGTTGAGAACATTCTATTTTCCAGTGGTTGGGCAATGTATGAACTCGGGATGGGTGAACTGGGAGTGCTTATCATTCTAACCAGCATCCTGTTTCCCTTCATAGTGATTACAGGTATGCTCTATTTACTTATCCCCGCGCGCATGGGAACCGCTGCACCTTTCATGGCACAGGTATACCGGATCGTCAACAGCATCGGTCCATGGAGTCTGGTTGGCGTTTTCATGTTGGGGGTTTTGATAGCCATTGTTAAGTTACAGGACCTGGCAAATGTGATCACGGGTCCGAGCCTGATTGCATTAGCTCTATTGCTTGTTGTTTATACCGCCGCCCGGGCAAGTTTTGATCCGCATGATTTGTGGTCATCAACTAAACATAAATCTTCGGGGATATCCCATGATGATATCGCCAGCCGTAAAATTTTAAATTGTCACACTTGTGGTTTTCTTAGTCTACACACAGGCGAACTGCAAACCTGCCATAGGTGCACCTCTCCCCTCCACCATAGGAAACACAACAGTATAGAGGCTACCTGGGCTCTTTTGGCATCAGCTTTGATACTGCTAATTCCGGCCAATGTTTATCCGGTGATGACAGTTATTCGTTTTGGTCAGGGTGAACCCAGTACAATTCTGAGTGGTGTATTGCATTTAATTGAATCTGGAATGTGGGGCTTGGCGATGATCGTTTTTGTGGCCAGTATTGTTGTTCCCGTTATGAAATTAACCATCCTGTTTTTTTTATTGATCAGCGTTCACAAAAAATCCATATGGCGCCCGCGTGACCGAACCTTGCTATATCGTGTAACCGAGATGGTGGGGGCTTGGTCCATGGTGGATATTTTTCTGATAGGACTGTTATCTTCTCTGGTCAGACTCGATTCTTTGTCAACAATACGTCCTGGAATAGGTGCTATTTTCTTTGCTGGCGTTGTCGTCATCACCATGTTTGCAGCACATAGTTTTGATCCGCGTTTGATTTGGGATAATATAAAAGAGAAACAACAATAAAAAATAAAGAAATTGGAAATCTCAAACCCACAAGTCAGCAAACAATCAGGCCTATCCATCGTCTGGATAATTCCATTGGTCACCCTTCTTGTAGGAGGTTGGTTGATTGTTAAAACCCTTTCCGAACAGGGCCCACGTGCCACAATCAGTTTTAAAACAGCAGAAGGAATTGAAGTTGGCAAAACCAGAATCAAGTACAAGAATGTCGATATAGGTGTCGTTGAGAAAATCAAATTCAGCGACGATTTTTCGAACATCATCCTAACGGTGGATTTCATGGAGGGATCGGAAAAATTTCTACGTCGAAGTACCCGCTTCTGGGTTGTCAAGCCTCAGCTCAGTCTGCGTGGAGCAACGGGCCTTAGCACAATAATTTCTGGTGCCTACATTGAAATCGAGCCAGGAACTGGAGCCCCTAAATTGCATTTCATTGGCCTGGAAAAACAACCCGTGGTCAAGTCTGATGAGCAGGGAAAGAAGATCACGCTTGTCACGCAAAAACTCGGTTCAGTGGATACGGGCTCACCGATTTATTATCAAGGATTACTTGCAGGAGAAGTTTTGGGATATGAACTGGGCAACGATCGAAAGAGTACTTATGTTCATACTTTTATAAAAGATCCCTTTGATCAGCTTATTCGTGGAAATACAAATTTCTGGAACGTAAGTGGCATCAATGTGTCAATGGGGGCTGATGGATTCAAGGTTCAGACAGAATCCATCCAGTCAATGATGTTTGGGGGCATCGCTTTTGAAACACCCGAAACGCTGGAACAAGCAACCACCGATATTGATAAACTGGTTTTCACATTGCATGAAAGTTATGAAAGCATCAAGAAGCATGCTTACACAAAAAAAATTAAGTTCATAATGTTCTTTGATAGTTCGATACGCGGTTTGAACCTTGGTGCGCCGGTAGAGTTCAAGGGAATAAAAGTCGGCACCGTCTTAGATGTGAGGCTCGAGTTTGATAGCGGAAGCAACTCTTTCCGCATCCCGGTATTAATAGAGATAGAACCTCAAAGAATTATCGAGCGCGGGAATCAAGAAATGGACCAATCCCATCAAGCACTTCAGAGACTGGTTAAACGAGGACTCCGAGCACGCCTGCAAACGGGGAGTCTGTTAACAAGTCAGTTATTTGTCGAACTCGACATGCATCCCGGATCGCCAATTAATCTAAGTGGAAGCGACACCCCCTACCCTGAATTGCCGACGTTACCCACATCCAATTTTGGAGCCATCACTCAGTCTGCCGAAGATTTACTGGCAAAATTAAATGCCGTCGATATTAAAGAGGTCACATCGGTATTGATCGACACCATTCAGACCGCCAATAAGACAATGCATAATGCGGATAAAGCCATTGAAAGTGCGAACACGCTTATTGGCACACCTGGCATTCCCGAAGCAATAGAAAACGTTCGAATCACATTGAAAAATTTCAAGAACATCACGCAAAAAGTGGATGATTCCAATTTAATTGCAAGCGCTACGAAAACATTGAGCAGCGTAGATAAAACCATAAATAGTGCCGACAAAGCCATCAACAACGCTAATACTCTTATTGCGGCACCAGGTATCCCCGAAGCTATTGAAGACATTCGCATCGCATTGAAAAATTTTAAGAACATCACGCAAAAAGTGAATGATACCAATTTAATTGCAAGCGCATCGAAAACATTGAGCAATGTTGGTGAAATAATTACCAAATCCAACCAAACACTGAGTAATGCAAACAAAGCTATAGACAGCATGATTAGCACAGCCGACAACGCGAATAAGCTAATCACGTCACCTGGCATCACCGAATCGATAGAGGATATTCGAGTGTCATTGAAAAACTTTAAAAGCATTATGCTGAAGGTGGACAACTCAAAAATACAAGAAGCTATTGCTGCTGGCCATCTGGCACTGGAAAATCTAAGCCAAACTCTAGATAAGACTAGCAAGATGATGGAACCCAATTCACCGATTCAATACAATCTGATCGAATTAACCAAGGAATTTGAAGAAACTTCACGGGCTATCCGATCATTGATTGAAACCCTTGAACGCAATCCTCAGGAACTGATTTTTGGCAAGGACAGAAATGCTAAAGGAGAATAATGATATGCGGAGCCCTTTATATAAAATAATTATCTCATTATATTTAGCGTCCCTGTTAAGTGGCTGTTCGGGAGTCATCAGCTCTACTACTCCAATACGCTATTACCTGATTGATCCGGTGGAATACTCGACCCTATCGTTTAAAACTGATCACCCTCTAAGCATAGAAATCATCAGTCTCAATATCCCCCAGTATCTGGAACGCTTCCATATAGCAACGCGAAGCAGCAAAAGCCAGCTTGAGTTTTCAGAAAGCGATCAATGGGGAGAGAATTTACGCAAAAATCTTTTGCGTACCATGTCAAGAAACCTTTCTGCATTATTGTCGACGTTGGACATAGGAACACCGTTGAACCGTTCCGCATCATTGCCTGTCTACCGAGTACAAGTTCATATCGAACAATTTGAAATGGAAAGCAACAAAAAGGTAAGTCTCGTTGCTCGTTGGCAACTTTCCGAAGGGACTCAATCAAAGCCTTTGGGTGTATTCAGAGCAAATCTACAGGGTCAAGACATCATTAAAGAAAGAGATTACGAACAAATGGTATCTGCCATGCGCGAATTATATGGCGAACTCTGCCAACGCATTGCAAAAACAATTATCACGCAGGAAAAATAAACACCAAAATTTATAACCATGAAATTGTTACTTCGTAGCCAACTGTTTTTTTTGCTCTCACTGCTAATATCACTTTCCCATTTACAGGAATGTATCGGTTTTGCCAGTAGTGAAACGACGGGTGCCGAAATCATGGAAGAGGTCGATAAGCGGCATCAACAATTCCCCTATATATATGAAGAACAATCCATGATTCTGGTGGATCGGTACGGCGAGCAAGATACACGCAAAGCCAGACGATACTCTCGAGTAGAAGAAGACGGCACGGTGAGATTTCTCCTGCTGTTTGATTATCCGCAGGAAGTAAAAGGCGTTGCCTTACTAGCCAATCGTGAGCCTGATGGTAAAACTAATAAATATATTTACTTGCCTGCCTATGGAGAACAACTATTAGAAAGCGCTGACGAGGGAAATGGAGACAACTTTCTTGGAACCGATTTTTCTGTGGAAAATCTGACCGGTGAAATTTTATCAGATCACCGCTATGTGCGTCGTGATGATAGAGAGGTTGAAAAGGTCAAATATTTTGTTCTTGACGTTTATAAGGCGAAGAACACATCAACAAAAGATCGAATATTACGTCGTCACTTTATTCAACAAGACAATTTATATATCACACTGACCCACCATTTTGACAAGCACAGGCGTATTGCCCGTATACAGAGTCATCATGACCTTAAGGAAGTTGACCATGATATGTTGCGTGCCAATATGATCCTCATGGAAAACATGAAAGATCAACACCAATCATTGATCAAGACCTCGCGGCGTATTTTTTCACATGATTATGTTCCTTTAGAAATATTTACTGCTGAATGGTTGTATGAGAATTATCCCCACATTGAACCTACTGAAGAAATAGACACAGACGATCCATTAGATAAAAAGGAAACTACCGAGTGATTGAGCAAATATACATGCTGGGTTACAGGCATCGTGCCTTTGTCGGATTGTTTCTTTTATTGGTTACAATATTTACCGCAGCAGGACTGCAACGACTGCAGATTGATACTGGAATTGACAGTTTGATACCCGCCGATGACCCATCTCGCCTGGTCTATCAAAAAGTTATGAGAGAGTTTGGCACAGACAATAAAACTATTATTTACATAAAGGACGCTAACCTTTGGACACCTGAGAAACTCGCGAAAATAGAAGAGCTCCATTTTGCTATCGAAAAGATTGATGGGGTCAATCGTGTGGACAGTTTGTTCACCTTACATACGGTAAAGGGTAAAGGAGGCAAGATTGTTTCCCGCCCTTTACTAGCAGCATCACCAAAAACGGAAGAGGAAGCATTGGATGCTAAAAAGAGTGCTCTAGCGAATCCTCTTTATCAGGGTAATTTTTTCTCAGAAAACGGAGAAGTCACCGCAATGATGGTTTCCGTGATAGATGCCGAAGACAGCAATAATTTCAGCCGTACAATTCATCTGACACTCGAAGAACAAATTGAAACTCATCGCTCAGATTTTGAACGAATAGCGCAAGTTGGGCCACCTCGGATTAATGCCGAATTAAAAAATAGTTTGTATGAAGATTTTATATTGCTCGGCCCGCTATCCGTAGTGGTTCTTGTTGTATCGATTTTAATTTTTATGCGTAGCTGGTTATCGGCCATGGTGCCGTTGGTAACTTCGCTGATCACAATTATTTGGACTTTTGGAGCGTTGGGTTGGATAGGTGTTCCTCTTAACATTCTAAGTGCAATGATACCTTCATTGATAATTGTTATCGGATCTACAGAAGACACTCATATGATGTCTGCTTTTTTACGCGGATTGAAAGAGAACCCAGGAAAAAACTCACGAAGAGAAGCCGTTAAATACATGGCAAAACATATTGGTTTGCCAATGGCGCTTACCGTATTAACCACAACCCTGGGTTTTGCCAGCAACCTGTTCAGCAACATTGGGTTAATACAACAATTTTCATTTGCGGCAACTTTTGCGATGTTGGCAAATGGCTTAATCACTATTCTAGTTATGCCACTCATGCTGTCCATTTTCGGCGCAGATGAGAGCACCTCTCTTGTAAAAGATATGGAAAGGAATAGCCTGCCTGATCTCATCATGAGTGTGTTTCGATATTCCCAGGTGCGTTTTCCTATATCAATATTGGTTTTTACGGCAATACTCTGCGCTTTTTTTCTTTTTCAAGCGTCCAAGTTATATGTCACCAATGATCCTCTATCTTATTTTCCAAGTGATCGTCCTTTGATACAGGATGCCAAACGCATCCATGAAGACCTGGCGGGAATAAAAATATTTTTCATATCGCTCGAATCTAAACAGGGAAAAGCATTTCAGAAGCCTAAAAACATTCAAAAGCTGGCTGACATTCAGCGCTTCCTAACACATCAGGGTGTTTATGATGGCAGCATATCTCTGGCCGATCACCTGCAGTTTTTAAACCATGAATTTCGTGGTGGTTCTCCCGAAAATTCCTTACCGGAAAGCCGGCAACTGGTTGCCCAATATTTAATGTTTTTACATCGTGGTGATCTGGATAATTATGTAAGCCATGATTACCGCCGCGCCAATATTGTCGTTCGACATAACATCACAGACTCACACACGCTTAACCAATATATTGAAGAACTCCAAGAGGTCATTGTAAAAATAGCAGGTCCCGACATGAAGTTCTTCATAGTAGGCGAAAACTTGATGGTCAATAAAGCCGCTGAAAGTTTAATGACGGCCCAGGTTAAAGCCCTGGCCCTGTTGATGGCATTAATATTTCTGATCATGTCCATCATGTTTACTTCTTTGAAAGGCGGACTCATCGCTCTTGTACCGGCAATCATTCCTATTGCCCTGATGTTTGGCATTATGGGATACCTTGATATCCCCTTAAATCCTGGCACAGCAATGGTCGCAGTGATTGCCATTGGCATTGCGATAGATGGCACCATACATTTGCTGGCACGGTACAATGAGCTTTGTCGTCGCACCTCCGATTACGATGATGCAGTGAATACTGCTGTAAACGACGAAGCTACTCCTCTTATCGTATCAAGTATCGCGCTCGCATTTGGTTTCGGTATTTTAATTTTTTCAAATTTTACTATTGTTGCGCAGTTTGGTGCATTGGCTGCCGCAACCATGTTGTTTTCGATATTTGCAAACTTGTTAGTCACCCCGATTATCATGACTCGAATTCGCCTTGTTGGACTTTACCAAATACTTTCTATGTCGATTGACCGTGAGGTGCTTGATGGTAGCCCTTTACTTCAAAACATGAGCAATTATCAGCGCCGCAAGGCAATTTTGATTTCTGAACTTCATGAATTTGAAAAAGGTGAACTGTTGGTAGAACAAGACACAATAGGACGCAATATGCATCTAATTCTTTCAGGCGAAGCAGAAGTCATTAGAAGAGATGGCAATGAATCACATTCATTGGCAATCTTAAAGCCTGGACAGATTTTCGGTGAGGTGGGTTATATACGTGAAACAGAAAGAACTGCCAATGTGGTGGCTATAAAGAAGGTATCGGCATTGCGGTTTGATTATGAACGTATTCAAAAAGACCTGAAGTTTTTCCCGAACATCGTAGCCAAACTTAACTTCAACATCAGTTATATTCTCGGGGAACGATTAGCCGATATGGTAGGAAAATCAAAGAACAAATAATCTCATTCAAAGCCAGATTTATATTCTGCAAACAGCCTATTCGCTTAAAACCAAAGGTTAGAACCCCCTAGTCCCGATCATTAAGAAAAGATTTACGTCGTTTGCTACAAGCCCTTTTTTGTCCTCAAAGAAAAAATTTGAACTTGGATTTTCTATTTAAAAATCTAAACCCACGCAGTTTTATTTAAATTCTTTCGCCTGGAAATGTTTTTCGGTACCACTCTACAGTCAGTGGATACACACTATCATCTTCTGCGATATCGTAGTCTAATTCATCCCCCAAAAGAGCCTGAGCCATGAGCGCCCTTTCTCGAAGAGGAATGGCACTTATTGCCAGTTTTGTATTTATTCTTTCCATTATTTCATCAAACCTCTGCGGGTCAGTGAGCTCTTCCGGTCTATCCATCCAACTAATCTCCTCCCTACCTTGCAGCAAAAAACCGCGAGGTGTGGTTTCTAATGGTCTTGCAGTTTTGATCTGTCCGTCACGCTTGTCATTCGACATAGGATAAACAACAAGTAGCTCATCGTGACACAGCCTCAGTCGTTAAACAATACTTTCATTAAAAAAAAGACCAATTCCGACCGCACAGCTCAATGAACTATCAACCTCGAGCTCCTGTAACGATAAAACCAAAAGTAGAAATACTAAATTAAAAAGAGCTGCAACTTAATGGGGCAGGCCATTTTGCCGTTTGGCATCCAATTTACATGAGTAGAAAAAAAATTTTATTTATTAATGCCACCTGATTTTCGTTTAATTTTAGTATAGAATCTAACTATCATAACAACGTTTATCTAAATCTATTTTCAACTTATTTCTTTGGGGGAGTCATGCCGAGGATCAAAAAATTTTCAACATTCTCAATCATGTTTTGCTTATTATTTATTCTATGCCTTGGAACAATGGCGTACGCACAAGCTAATCAAAACTGTAAAGATATAGCAAAAAAAATGATGGACAATGATATTAAAATTCAGAAAATTCATGGGCAGATGAAGCATGTTATAGATGCAGCAACTGGGAAGGAGTCACAAAACTACCCGCGCATAGATAGGTTTAATCGACACGTTAATATTCTCATACATAATCTGGGTAGCCGAGTTGGGATTATGAAAGGATTGATCGAGGAAGCAAAGCAACAAGGAAACAATTGTCAGAAAATGGCCAAGAAAATATCAGGCAAAGTCAACACCATGCAAGAAATTTATGTGAATATGGGACTCTCATTAAAAAACCCTAATACATCTGGGAGCAAGTTGTCCGAACTTAATAAAGACCTAGAGCAGCAAGCAAATGGAGCCAATTCAGATTTAGAAAATGCAGTCAAAAGTTTCTAGAAAAATAAGTCGAAGGTTCAAAGTAGACACGCACTGAATTCTTGCCCTATAAGTAAAGAGAGGACTTGCCATTTACGGTGAGTCCTTTTTTATTTTCCTTCGATACAAGAAAAAATTATTCTAAAGGCTATCTCATGGACAAATTATTGAAAGATAAGCAACTCGGCACATATCCGTTTATTCTTGGGTCCGTCGTTACAACGATCAACGTCCAGGGACAACCCTTTTTATTGCCTCCATTTCACAGCAAACGTCGCCATGACCTGGATCACTATTTCAAGACAAACCAAATAAATATTGACGTGATCATCGAAACTTAAGACACCAGGGTTCAGAAGCTAATGGCTTTTCGAGGAATGGGGCTTGTAGCTCTACCAAGATTTGCCCGTCAATCTTTTATAAAGGGGAAAAAATGTTGGAATTAGGAAACCTGGAAGGAGTTCATTAAGATTTCATTTTTAGTGTCTTCCACACGCACAATTGTCAATTCCTTAGCGGATCACCTAATGAGTCATGAGCTTCTTAACTTTGAATGAGATATTCATTAAGTATCAGTAAAAACTTTAAGATAATATTTCTATGAAAGACGACAGTAAAATCAAACAACAAAGACCTCCCCACTTCCCGTTCGAAAATCCTCCTTTTCGCTTATCAATGGGATTACTCAAAATACCCGAAGCCGAATGGTTTGAAATTTTTGATCTCCAAGAACGGGCCCAACAAATAGCAGAAAAAAGAAAGCTTCTTGCCAATTATCATAAGAATGTTTTTATGGCCGATCCTTCTGCCATGACAGCTTCAACAGAAGTTTTTAATTTGATGCTGAAACATTTGCCTGCAATTCACCCTGAATTATATTCGCGAGGGGAAAATACTATAAAGCTTAAATCTCATAAAATGTTTGATGGGGATGAATGGTCTACAGATTTAAAGACAAATGGAATACATCCATTGGACCTGGCAGCCAGATTGGTTCAGGAGGATCTGATCATAATGTTTCCACCCGAAGAAAAAAAATCAGGATGGTGGTTGGCGGCAGGAAGTGTTGCGTTCCCTTCGCGCTGGAGTTTAAAAGAAAAGTTTGGGAAGACTATGGATATTATCCATACCCCCGTACCTTTTTATAAAGAACAACTCCAAGTCCCTACGAATAATTTTTTTGATTCAATGCCTTTTGATGAAATCTATTCCCGGCGCAACTGGTCTTTACATGACAACCCGTCTTTACGTCAAGATGGCACAAAAAGTATAGATGAGAGACCTCAAAATCATATTACTTCAGTCAATGCAGGGGAAAACTTGTGGTTACGAGTTGAAAGGCAAACACTCAGGAAGCTAAAAGGAACAGGTGCTATATTATTTACTATCCGCATCCATTTGCGTCAGTTAAAATATGTTGTTAAATTCGAGGGGATTGCAAATCGAATCGCTAAAGCACTTTCTGCTCTTCCGCCAGAAATGCAAGCCTACAAACAAACCGATACTTTCGCAGATTCTGTGCAAGATTACCTTAATCAGTTTTGAACTGTTTATAGGTATCAGTCGTATTAAACACCAATTTTTTGCACAACAGCGGCTTGGCTTATAAGTTATAACCATATCTGAATTTCTTCATCCAATTTATTTAGAATCAACACCGTAAAAAGTAGCCATCAATCTAGCGATTGCACTCATAGGCTTGGTCTTGGTGGTGCCATTTTTACCGGATGCTACTGCGTTTTTAGAACCTTTAGAGTTTTGTTTTCTATTGCTTGAGATCATTTGCTTTACCTTTCAAAATATTGACGGTTATTAACTATCAATATATAAAGCAATCGTCATGCCAAAATACACCAAAATACTCATCCCTTTTTGATTCAGTAAAATAGAACGGTAAAGCCAAAAAATGAGGCCGGACAGGTCACAACCTGGGTTATAATGGCATTATGATTAAACAAGTTTACAAAAAACCGTTCTTTGCTTGTGTCTTTTGTGTGATCTATTCGGCCGTCTCATTCGCTATCGCTTTATTTGGCAATTGAATCTTCAAGTATTATCTCCTTTTTCTAACCCACAAATTTTTCACACCTGTTTCAAATACTCATTAGTGGTGAAATGCATTTCTCTTAGTTTCCCTCATTAAACCGCAGTGATGACAAGGTGATATTTTTATGATTAAATAAGTAAACTCATACAAATTATTTTCTCTCATAATTTAAGGTGTCTACTGTGAAAAAATTGATTTTCTTCGTTACCCTTTTATTGCTTACTTTTTTAACCCATACAGGATTCGCCCGGGAGCTTCTTGTGCTCAGCGGTGAAAAATCTCAAAACTCCAAGCGATGGCAGGAAGAAGTTTTACCGGAATATGAAACAAGTACTCTGAGAAAAAACCTTCCTGTAAAAATTGTGCCAGTTCAAGGCAAACTTTTTCCAGAATGGATGGTAAAAGCCCTGGACGAAGGACGCATGGATGAAATTTTTGGGACTCCAACTTTCATAATTTGGGACCCGGAAAAAGAAAAAGAAATCGGCCGCATTGAAGGTTATACTCAAAAACCTCGATTTTTTTCGCAACTGAATGAAGCGATGAGCCTGATTGAAAAGGGCCAACATCCTGGAAAAAGAGAAGGCTCTGGCCACCGCGAAGAAGGTTCGGGAGGGGAAACACGGCAGGAAGAAGGCTCAGGTAATAGCAGTAACATAATGGATCATATTTATAAAACCCCGGAGGAAGCCAAAAAAGCTTCCAAAATGCTGGGATTAGGCGGGGAAGTCCATTCTCACGAAACGGCCGAGGGAACCATTTATATGCCAGGGTCCACTATGTAATATTTCCTTGTATCAAATAAAAATACAACACGAGGAGGCATTGTAACTGAAAAATTTTTCATCGCCCCTTCTTTGTAGACATCTCCGATTTGCTCGAAGCTAAA
>ENA-OREN01003697-OREN01003697.1-marine-metagenome-genome-assembly--contig:-NODE-3697-length-14008-cov-9.092169_pt1 | contig 14008 bp, 14 predicted proteins | sample MGYA00248624_ERZ508555 | MGnify/ENA primary metagenome ERZ508555 (study PRJEB26222, sample SAMN06267773) | marine metagenome | isolation source: Saanich Inlet, British Columbia, Canada | place...
TTCCTTTGTACTGGTGTCATTGTCAATGCTTTATGGCTGAATATTTCTTGAGTGGAGACGTGTTTATTGATTGAAACAACTAAATAGAAGTATTTTGGTAAATTCAAAGGGTAGAGAATTTCACCAATTCCCTCTGCCCAAGAGCTTCGACCTTCTATAAAGACTGGAACATCTGCCCCAATGTCCTTGCCTATAGCTATGAGCTTTTGTTTTGTTAACTCAAGACCCCAAAGATGATTCAATGCGATGAGTGTGGTCGCTGCATTTGAACTCCCCCCTCCAAGCCCTCCTCCAGAAGGAATCTTCTTTATTATTCGAATATCAACACCAAAACTGGCACCACTCAATTTTTGTAACTTTTTAGCACTCTTGATCATTAAGTCATTGGCCAGAGGAATATCATCGTTACCAAGGGTGCGGTTTATTTTTCCATCATCTCTTACACTAAAATTTATCTCATCATAAAAATCCAAGAGTTGAAAAATGGTTTGCAGGTTATGATAACCGTCATCTCTTTTTGAGTTGATGTGTAGGAACAAATTGATTTTTGCGGGGGATAGGTAAGTCAATTTAAGGTTTGATAAAGTGCTCTCTGTAGTGCTTCAATTCATCGATGGAGTCATAGATATCTGACAAAGCTAAGTGCCTAGATTTTTTGAATGAGCTAGAAATGATGTCTGGTTTCCAGCGAACAGCCAGTTCTTTTAGTGTTGAGACATCAATATGCCGATAATGAAAAAACTTTTCAAGGCTAGGCATATAGTTATACAAAAATCTTCTGTCTTGACAAATTGAATTGCCGCACATAGGAGATGCACCCGAATCAACGTACTGAGAGAGAAAATCAATTGTTTGAGATTCTGCTTCGGCGACTGAGACCGAACTTTCTTTAACTCTTTGCACTAATCCAGAGTGGTTATGTTGATTGGTATTCCACTCATCCATGCCATCTAATAATTCAGTTTTTTGATTGATCGCTAGAGATGGGCCTTCGTCAATAACATTAAGATTGGCATCCGTCACAACAGTTGCAATTTCAATGATCACGTCATTTTCTGGAATTAACCCTGTCATTTCAAGATCTATCCAGATTAGATTTGTTTTTTTATTCATTATTATTTATTACTTGCATGAATGTATGCATTAAGCTTATCTTGCGCAGATCCATCTGATAATATTTGATTAGCCTTTGAGATGCCCTCATCGAATGAATTTACTAGACCACTCACGTAAATCGCAGCGCCAGCATTTAATGCAATAATGTCTCTGGCTTCACCTATCTTTCCAGAAAATGCTTCATTAATCAAAGCAAGAGATTGCTCAGCATTTTCAGCCTTAATTGAATCTAGGCTTCCTTCTTCAATCCCAAAATCATGTGGGTGGACGGTATAAGTTGAAATATTATTATCTTTTAATTCTGCAACATAAGTTTTATTGGCAATGGAGAATTCATCCAGGCCATCTTCGGAATGCACCACCATTACGTGGCGTGAATTCAGGCCCTTTAAAACATTAGCAATCGGCTCAACTAAGCTTTTATCGTAAACCCCCATAATTTGGTTTGGTGCTTTGGCTGGATTTGTCAAAGGACCCAATACGTTAAATATTGTTCTTACTGCGAGCTCTTTGCGAGGTCCAATTGCATGTTTCATGGCGCTATGATGGGCAGGTGCAAACATAAATCCCACACCAATCTCCTCAATACACTGACTGATCAATTCTGGATTTAAATTGAGATTAATGCCAGCAGCTTCGAGTACATCTGCACTACCAGACTTTGAGGATATTGAGCGATTTCCATGCTTTGCAACTCTTCCGCCAGCTGCTGCAACTACAAAGGCTGAAGCTGTTGAAATATTAAAAAGCCCAAGACCATCTCCTCCAGTTCCACAGGTATCAACTAAGTATTCATCACTGCTTAATTTGACTGATGTGGCAAGAGCACGCATTACTTTAGCGCTAGCCGTAATTTCTTCAATGGTCTCACCCTTCATTGAAAGTCCAACTAGAAATGCGCCAATCTGAGCATCCGTAGTCTGGCCAGTCATGATGCTATTCATGACATCATGCATTTCACTTTCATTTAAGTTTTGTCTTGAAATAACTGCCTTGATTGCTTCATTTATATTCATAACTACTGCCGACTCATTAATTGTTCAATTTCATCAATATCTTTAACTGCTTTTTTGGAAAGAACATGGTTCCCTGATGCAGTCACTAGAACATCGTCTTCTATTCTGACTCCTATGTCCCAGTACTTAGGATCAATTTTATCATCCCTGCGAATATAAATTCCAGGCTCAACAGTTGTTACCATACCACTTTTAAACTCACGGAACTCTTCATTGACTAATTTACTGCCTACATCATGCACGTCTAATCCCAGCCAGTGACCAGTGTTGTGCATATAAAATTTAGTCAAATCCTCAGGAGATTTCATAATGCCTAGTTTGATCAGGCCATCTGTTATGATTTGACAGGCAGTCTCATGCGGCTTGTTGCAGCTTACTCCGGGCTTAATAGTGTGAATAGCAGATTTTTGAGCGCTTAAAACAATGCCATATATCTCTCTTTGGGCTTCACTAAACTTTCCATTAACCGGAAAAGTTCTTGTAATATCTGAGGCGTAACCGTTGATCTCGCAACCTGCATCAATCAAAAGTAGATCACCATTTTTTAGTTCTTGGTTGTTTTCATTGTAATGCAAAATGCATGCATTTTCTCCACTTGCAACGATTGGAGGGTAGGAGTGCTCAGAGTTGCCGTTTGTAAATTGTGAATCAAACACAGAGGCAATATTATGCTCATACAGACCAGGTGAGGCCGCTCTCATGGCACTCATATGAGCTTCAGATGCTAAATCAGCAGCATCCTGCATATTTTTTACTTCTTCCTTATCTTTTATTAGCCTCATTTCTGAAATAAAAGGGTTCAAAGGCTTTAGCCTGCTTTCAAAAAGAGAATAAATACGATCATTATAAATATTAGTGCTTGAATGGTCTTTCCAGCCGCTACTTCCGGGCGCATCAAAATACAGGGCAGTGCCTTTCTCAGTGAAAGAGTCAATATTATCAAAAAAAGTATCGATGTCATAAGCCAGGTCAACTAATAAAGTTTCTGGAGCAAGATCAATGCCGAGTCTTATTCCATTCCAGATCTCTTTAGTCTCGTCCTTCGGTCTCAAAAATATGACATAGCTTTCTTTGCTAAATACAGCTACTGCATCGGGCTCTGTAAATCCAGTAAGATACCAAAAATTACTGTCTGGACGAAATGGATAAGTCACATCACTGTTTCTTTTTTGTTCACGATTGGTTGATACAATGACTACGGCATCATCACCCAACATGCTTAACAACTCCTCTCTTCTTTTTTGATGTATCATTTTGTTTGGTGTATTAATTCTTAGATATACAACGCAAGAAAGATACCATGAAAACGATACGACTTTACCAAAATACACCTTTTACTGAAGGTAAAACAGCTGAATTAGATAGTGACAATAGTCACCATTTAAACAAGGTTTTACGTTTCCCAGTCGGCAAAAATATTACAGTATTTAACGGTGACGGTTTTGATTACACAGCGTTAGTTCAAGATGCCAAAAAAACAACCAACCTTAAAGTCATTTCTAAGGAACCAAACAATACAGAATCAAAATTAGACTTAACACTCGCTCAGGGGATTGCAAAAGGCGAAAAAATGGATTTTCTGATACAAAAAGCGGTTGAGTTGGGAGTGACTAGAATAATCCCAATGAAATTAGAGCGTTGCGTTGTCAGGCTGAGGGATGAAAAAGTTCAAAAAAAAATTGATCACTGGCAAAAAATTGCTAACCATGCCTGTGAACAATCAGGCCGATCTGTCATTGTCAGAATAGCCAATCCAGTTTCGCTCGAAGAGTTATTAGAAGAGACGAGCCATCATGGCTTTGTTTTGCATCACCGAGCACAAATTGGCCTGAGTCAAGTTCAGGAAACATCAAAAGCAACGATACTGATAGGACCTGAAGGGGGCTTAACAGACAAAGAAGTGAGTGACTCTGAGGTCGCGGGATATCAGTCAATCCTCATTGGAAAGAGAGTTTTGAGAACAGAGACTGCCTCCCTGGCTGCAATTGCAAATATGCAATTGCTATGGGGCAGTTAGAGAAGTCGATGACAGATTAGTCGATGTTGCCTAGTTCTTTACTGAGCTCCCTTGCGCGGTCATAGGCCGCCCTTGTGGCCGCTGCAACGATCCCCTCGAAGTTCTGATCTTGAAAGGTTTCGATCGCAGACTGTGTGGTTCCATTTGGCGATGTAACTTCTGCACGAAGCGTGCGTGAGTCTTTACCAGAGTTCGTCGCCATTATGCTTGCACCCAGGCTAGTTTTGATACTCAAGGCATCAGCTGTTTCATCATCCAGACCTAGGGCCATTGCTGCTTGCTTCATGGACTCCATCATTAAGAAAAAATAAGCAGGCCCACTGCCTGAAATCGCTGTAATTGCATCCAATAGGTTTTCTTCATTGACCCAAAAGCACTCACCCACAGCCGATAACAACACGTTTACTGATTCTTTTTGGCCGTCACTGACGAGTTCGTTTGCATAAAGACCAGTCACTCCAGACTGAAAAAGAGCGGGCGTGTTGGGCATTGTTCTTACGAGTGCAAAGTCACCACCAAGCCATCGATTAATATCTTTACTTCTTATGCCAGCTACAATGGAAACAAAGAGCTGATCTGATGAGGCTTTATTTTTGAGCTCATGACAAACGATTGAGAGTACTTGAGGCTTAACAGCAAAAACGACAATATCACTGCTTTTTAGTAATGAGACATTGTCAGAGTGGGTCGTCACTCCCAGTTCAGAACTGCGTTTTTCTAGAAGTTCAGGATTAGCGTCACTAACATTAATATTTTTTGCCTCAAAGCCATCACTCAATAGCCCCTTAATAAGAGCATAGGCCATATTGCCAGCGCCAATAAATCCAATGACTGTTTTGTTTTCCATATAAAATATCTTTGTTTTCAATGCTTAATTCAATTCTACCAAACTTGCTATAAATATAGAACATTAATGACAATATTTCAGCCAAAACTAATAATGATTGATGTTGACGGAACTTTGGTCGATAGTGTCCCTGATTTAGCGTATTGTGTTGATCAAATGATGGTTGCTCTGGACATGCCATTAAGGGGAGAAGAAACAGTAAGGCATTGGGTTGGAAATGGTGTCCCTAGGCTCGTTGAAAGGGCTTTGAGCGGCGAATTGGATGGCTTTCCAAGTAAAGAAGCGTTCGACAAAGCGTATCCTATTTTTTTAGATTTGTATGCCCAAAATTCATCTGTCAGGTCTACTCTTTACGAGGGCGTAATAGAGGGATTAGATTATTTAAAATCTAAGGACTACCTTTTAGGTTGCGTTACAAATAAAGCGGAGCAGTTCACGCTTCCATTGCTTAAATCTTTGGGGATTATTGATTATTTTGGGATCGTTATTTCTGGTGACACTTTAGAGAGGAAAAAGCCAGACCCACTCCCTCTGATTCATGGTGCTGACTTTTTTAATATCAAGGCCAATGAATGCCTCATGCTGGGTGACTCAGTGAGTGACGTGAAGGCGGCAAGGGCAGCAAATTTTCAGATCATTTGCATGTCTTACGGCTACAACCATGGCAATAATATTGCTGATGAAAATCCTGACCTTGTGATCGATTCTATGAAGCAATTGCGAGACTACCTATAGTGAGTATTGAAGAAAATCATATCTGGCACCCTTATGCCAATATCCCAAACAAGGTGCCAACATACCATGTAGAGAGCGCCGAAGGGGTCTACCTTAATCTAGAGAATGGAGTGCGCGTCATTGACGGTATGAGCTCTTGGTGGTGCATGATACATGGCTACAATAATTCCTATATAAATGATGCCGTTAAATCTCAGATTGATAAAGTGTCGCACGTGATGTTTGGGGGTTTGACTCATCAACCAGCCATTGATTTATGCGAAAAGCTCATCAATTTGACGCCCATAGGCCTAGATAAGGTATTTTTTGCAGATTCGGGTTCTGTCTCAGTTGAGGTGTCTCTTAAAATGGCGATCCAGTACTGGCAAAACAAGGGTCAAAAAGAAAAGTCATATTTTGTAACGCCCAGGGGTGGCTACCATGGCGATACTTTTGGTGCTATGAGTGTTTGCGATCCGAATAAAGGTATGCATCACCTTTTTAGTGAGGTTTTGCCAAAGCATTACTTTGTTAATCAGCCCAAACAGGATAACACCGATAAAGCACTCGCTGATTTGGAGTCGAGGCTGAGCAAGAGCCATACAAAAATCGCTGCTATGATTCTTGAGCCAATTGTTCAGGGCGCTGGAGGAATGAACATCTATGAGGTGAATTACTTGAAAGGCGCTAGAGCATTATGTGACAAGTACAACGTCCTCATGATCGTTGATGAAATAGCCACTGGCTTTGGGCGAACAGGTGAGTTATTTGGCTGCAATCATGCCAATATTGAGCCAGACATTATGTGCATTGGAAAGGCTTTGACTGGTGGATATATGACGATGGCTGCTGCCATAACTAACCAAGAGGTTTCTGAAACAGTTGGTGTATTGATGCATGGACCAACCTTTATGGCTAACCCTTTGGCATGTTCTGCGGCCATTGCAAGTATTGATCTTCTGTTAACTAGTAATTGGAGACGAAGAGTCAGTGAAATTGAAACGATTTTGAGGAATCAATTGATGCCTCTTAAGAGTCATCAATCTATATTTGATGTCAGGGTTCTTGGTGCAATCGGCGTTGTAGAGTTCAATGAAGCATTGGACATGAAGAAAACTCAGAAAAAGCTGATTGATTCAGGTGTTTGGCTCAGGCCTTATGGAAAGTTACTATATACAATGCCGCCCTTCGTAATATCCGACGAGGAGTTGTTGGTCATTACTCGGGCTATGGGTGAGATTGCTGACGACTCGTTAAAGTAATTTATCTACTCAACAGGGTCAATGTCGACAAACCAGCGAACTGAGGAGCTCACCTTAATGGTTTCAATATGCTGATAAAAGGTTTGTATTAATCTACGAAGCTGCCCCCTGTCTTCTGATTGTAAGTAAAGATTAAAGTAGTAGTAATCAGATTTCCGCTCAATTACTCCTGGAACCGGACCCCAAATTTCAACTGATTCAATCTCAATGCTGTTAATTAATTGGGCAACCTCGGTCAAAAAATTCTCAGCTAAATTTTTGTTTTTAGCATTTGCACAAATCAATGCTTGATGAGCAAAAGGCGGCAGTTTAGTGTCTTTGCGCTCTGATAAAAGGGTTTTGGCATACTCAATGTAGCGCGAATCTTTCACATAGTTGAATATAGGATGATTCGGATAACGTGTCTGGATGTTGACCTCTCCTTCATATTTGCCCCTGCCACATCTTCCTGAGACCTGAACAAGCAGTTGAGCTAAGTGTTCTGTTGCCCTAAAGTCAGTTGACATGAGTCCAACATCGACATCTAAAATACCAACAAACGCCAGATTAGAAAAGTCATGTCCCTTGGCGAGCATTTGAGTTCCCACAATGATGCAAGGTTCACCTGAGTTTATTTTTTTTAAGTGAGTCGCAAAAGCTTTTTTCTTGCGCGTGGTATCTCTATCAATTCTAATGACCTCGGTACTTGGAAAGAATGATTCCAGGTTTTCTTCAAGTCTCTCGGTTCCATAGCCCAAGATTTTGAGCGCCTGACTGTTACAAGAAGGGCAAGAGGATTCGGGAGGTTTTTCTAATCCACAGTGGTGGCACTTTAGTCGATTAATGCTTCGGTGGTATACCAGCTTAGAGTCACAACTGGTGCATTCTGACTGCCAATCACACTCAGTACAGTAGTATATTGGCGCATAACCTCTTCGGTTGATAAATAGCATGACCTGTCTGTCTTCTGAAAGGTGATGCTTGATTCTGGCAATGAGCGGCTTTGATAATGGCTCTGAAGGCTGACTTCTCATATCAATCAGATCAACGCTTGGCATGATTGCCTCACCAGGACGTGAAGTCAGAGTAAGTCGAGTGAGCTTTTTTTCGATAACATTTTTTAAGGTTTCTAAGGAGGGTGTTGCGGTTCCGAGTATGAGTGGAACGTTGGCGAATTTAGCTCTCATAAAACTTAGATCTCTAGCTGAGTATCTAAAGTTAGATTGTTGTTTAAAGGAGTTGTCGTGTTCCTCATCCACAATCACGAGTCCAAGATTAGGGATCGGTGTAAAAATAGCAGAACGAGTCCCAAGAATAACTTTAGCATCACCATCTTTTGCCATTAGATAGGCGTCTTGCTTTTGAGTGTCGTTGAGTTGGGAGTGAACTGCAACGACTCGGCCTTCTATTCTCTGTTCAAAACGTGAGATCATTTGAGGGGTTAGGCCTATTTCTGGAACTAAAACGAGAACTTGCCTTCCTTTTTTTAAAAGCTGCTCCGTGATACTGAGGTAGACTTCTGTCTTGCCACTTCCAGTGACGCCGTGAAGCAAAAAGCCATTAAACTTAGATGAGCTCTTGAGCACTTGAGTGATCGCAAAACTCTGCTCAGTAGTTAATTCCAAGTCAGTTGATGAAACTTTGATATCCTCTTCACTTGGCTTTTTAATGATTGCTGGCTTGCCATTTCTTAGATTTTTTGGCATCGCATTACAAAGAACTTCGCCAATTGGGTGGTGATAATAGTTAGCAGACCAAGATAAAAATGCAAGAATATCTTTTGATAAGAGTGCTTCGTGATCTAACACTTCTTCAACCTCTCTAAGCTTTGAAAAGCTGCTCTTGTCCTTGTGAGAGAGCACGATGCCTGTGACTTTTTTATTTCCAAAGGGAACTTTTACCCTTGAGCCAATGCCTACTTTTTCTTTACACAGATAATCAAACGTATTGTGTAATGGGACCGGAATTGCAACTTCTGTGATTTGCATCAAATAAAAAAGTTTTAGGGATAAAATAAGTATTTTAGCAATATTAACTTGCCATGGTAGTTATTCAAAATATCATTAACGATTCCAACGTAGACGAAGACAATCTTAGCAAGGTGTGCCAAGATTTTTTAAATGAAAATGCCCTAGAAGACTCTGAATTATTAATTCGTCTTGTTTCTCCAGTTGAGATTCAAGTCCTTAACAAAGAGTACAGGGATAAAAATCAGGTTACCAATGTACTCTCTTTCCAGAGCGACATTCCAGAAGAGGTCGAAGAGTCAATACTTGGTGACGTTGTTATTTGTGTCGATGTGGTGAGAGAGGAGGCACTAATTGGCGACAAAAAATTTACAGATCATTTAACTCATATGGCAGTTCATGGCATTCTTCATTTGATCGGGCATGATCATGAAGATATCACCTCAGCGCACAAAATGGAGTCAATAGAGATTGATTTTTTAGAAAAGCTCGGCATCAGCAACCCTTACAACTAATGCCAAACTAGTCTGCCTTCAGGAGTGCAGCCAGCTTTTTGATGTTTTCTTCTTGCGGATTGTTTTTTCTGTAAATGACGCCAATATCTCGTTTAGCTTTAGTTGATTCTAGGTCTATATTTATGTTTGGATAGTGACTCAGTACTCCAAAATCAATTGCCATCCTTGGCAAGAAACTCACCCCAATATTCGTATCCACCATTGCCACAAGTGTAGAAATGCTTGTGCACGAGAAGTTGGATATGTGCTTAGTTGAAATTTCGTTGTTTTGTAGGATGTGGGAACGAAGGCAATGACCTTGTTCAAGCATCAATAGGGAGCCGTTATCGATTACTTTTGACTTTCGATTTTTGTGTTGAATAAAGTAAATCGGATCAGCAAAGACTTGATAACTCTGTATGTAATCTGGCAATTCATAGGGAAAGGCAAAGATGGCAAAATCGATTTTAGCTTGATCAAGATGTTTCAACAAGTTTTCACTAGTATCCTCCTTGAATGAAACCTTGAGTTTTGGGTGAGATTGAGTAATATTGGATAGAAAATTTGGGAGAATATAAGTAGATATTGTTGGAATGACTCCGATAGTGATTTCAGACTCAAAAAAATCTAGTTTAGAAGTGCTTACCAATACATTCATCTCTGCCAAAACCGATTTCGCTTGCTGAGTGATACGATTTCCAGCCGATGTAAAGCGAACATTTTTGTTGTCCCGCTCAACCAACTTGACCTGAAGATCGTTTTCAAGTTTTGAAATCCCAGCGCTAAAGGTCGAGGCACTGACAAAACATTCTTTTGCAGCGTTAGAGAAGTGATTCGTTTTTTTGAGTGCGACGAGGTACTGTAAATTTTTAATTGAAGGTGTCATTTTTATATTCGTTTTTAACGAATATTATATACAGTATTATTCAATTTAACTTTATATAAATGAATGGTATGATTGTGGCTCATTTAAAATATCGGAGGTAAAAATGAATTTAAGTGGAAGTAAGACTGAACAATCATTGAAGGATGCATTTGCTGGAGAATCTCAAGCAAACAGACGCTATTTATATTTTGCAAATCAATGCGACGTTTTAGGAGAGCCAGACATGGCAGCTCTTTTCAGATCAACTGCTGAAGGTGAGACGGGTCATGCGCATGGTCACATGGAGCACTTGATTGAAGGTGGAGTGGGCGATCCAGGTACTGACATGCCAGCTAAGGAAGTCAAAGACATGCTTGCAAGTGCGGTCCATGGAGAAACGCATGAGTACACTGACATGTATCCAGGAATGGCTAAAACTGCCAGAGAAGAAGGATTTGATGAAATTGCGGACTGGTTTGAAACCTTAGCGAAGGCTGAGCGCTCGCACGCTAACCGTTATCAAAAAGCTTTAGATAGTATGTAAAGTCACTGCTACCATGGATTTAGTCTGTGGTAGCAATAAAACTTAAAACCGAATAAATATGTCTAAATTCAAAGAAGGCAATTTAGAGGCTCCAACACGTCACCCTCTAAATTGGAAAGACCAAGATTTTTATGATGAAGATTCTCTCAATAACGAACTTGAGAGGGTTTTTGATATTTGTCATGGCTGTAGACGATGTGTAAGTTTATGTAAGTCTTTTCCAACACTATTTGACTTGATTGATGAGTCTGAAACGTTTGAGGTAGACGGTGTCGATAAGGCTGATTATAAAAAGGTTGTGGATCAATGCTATTTGTGTGATTTGTGCTACATAGCTAAGTGCCCTTATGTCCCACCACATGATTTTAATGTTGATTTTCCGCATCTGATGCTTAGGGCGAAAGCAATACAATTTAAAAAGGGTGAAACTAAGTTATCTCACAAGGTTTTAACATCCCCACAAAAGGTGGGGGCGATTGCATCAATGCCAGTCATATCTCCTTTGGTTAACTGGTCCAATAAAAATAAAACTCTCCGAAAGGTTACTCAAAAGGTACTCGGCGTTCATGAGGAGGCGGTGGTGCCAACTTACTACTCTAAGAGATTGTCAAAGGTCTTTGTTGAAGAGAGCTCTGATAGTCAATTTAAGGTAGCAATTTTTGGAACCTGTTATGGTGAATATAATGATCCAAAAACAGTCATTGACTTAGTCGATGTATTGAGACATAACAATGTTGAGGTGAGACTGATTAAAAAGACACAGTGTTGCGGAATGCCTAAAATGGAGCTTGGAGACCTTGACTCAGTTGTCAAATATGCCAATGAGAATATTGAGCCGTTAATGGAGTTAGTCAACGATGGCTTCAAACTTATTGCACCTATACCGTCTTGCGTCTTAATGTTTAAGAATGAATTACCAATGATTTTGAATGAAAATGGAGATATTAAAGCCATCTCTGATGCATTCTATGATCCCTTTGAGTATCTATCATTACTGATTGATAGTAATCATTTTGATGACAAATTTAAGGCCATTGATAAAGAGATTCTTTATCAAGTGGCGTGCCATCAAAGGGTTCAAAATATTGGGGCACATACAAAAAAAATCCTGGGCTTAATTCCTAATTTAGACGTCAATATTGCAGAAAGATGTTCGGGACATGATGGCACTTACGGTGTCAGAAAGGAAACACATACTTACTCGGTAAAAATTGGAATGCCCGTTGCTAAAAAAATTACCGACACTACTGATCTTGTTGTAAGTGACTGCGTCATGGCAGGTAACCATGTTGCACATATTGCTTCACAAGATATAGAGTCAATTCATCCAATTAGCTTGGTGAAGTTGGCCTATGATTTATAAATAAAATCTGAGGAAATAATTATGCTAGAAAGACAAGACCTATTAACACTTGAAGAGTATGCAGAGAAGCGCTCATCCATTCGCCAGGAAACAATTCAAGTTAAAAAGCTTAGAGAAGTTCACCTGGGTGATCACATCAGAATGATATTTGAAAATAAACAAACAGTACAATATCAAATACAAGAGATGCTTCGAATCGAGAAAATTTTTGAATCAAGTGAGATTCAAGATGAGCTGGATGTATACAATGCGCTCGTTCCTGATGGCTCTAATCTAAAGGCCACAATGATGATTGAGTATTCAGATGTTGCTGAGCGCATAGTTGCTCTCACAAAACTCATTGGCGTTGAAAAAAGTATTTATTTCCAAGTGGGTGATCATGAAAAAGCCTTCCCGATTTGTAATGAAGATTTGGAGAGAGAGACCGACGTTAAAACATCAGCGGTCCACTTTATGAGATTTGAGTTTACCCAAGAGATGATAAATGACTTCATTTCAGGTGCAACTGTAAAGGTAGGATCTACCCATCCAAATTATGATTATGAAATGATCCTTGATAAGGAATCACAGAAGGTCTTAAGTGTGGATTTTAATAGCTAGAAGTTATAATTTAGGCCTCAGACATTTCGCCAATTGACTCCATAGCCATAAGGGTGTCATCGACATAGTACATCCTCAGTTTATCCCTTTCCCAAGGTGGTATGTTTGCACTCTGAAGTATTTTTTTAAGAGTGCTTGAGTGCTTTTTTCCTTTGAGTCTGACCCTTTGGCCATCCTGACGAAATCGAACTGAAAAATTAGACTGATCTTTAAGCTTATTGAATAGGGGGCAATCTTTGTTCGATTTATCAGGCTCGCCGTCAAAAAAATATAACTCATTGTCATACCTTCTAACTTCATAATGATGCCATTTTAAAATCACCTTTGCGTCATCCTTCGCGCTTAAAACAGAAATGAGTTCAGTTAACACCTTATTGGAAGGCATCAAGAAGCCTCTTTGACTAATGTGAAATCTCAGTACATTAGCTATTCTCCTATCTGGGAGCTGTGTTAAAGGGTGAACCTGAATCCTATCATTAAGGATAAGAGTAAATTTCTCGATATCAATTTCAGCGAGATCATGCATCAGTTTTAATGCCTCAGACTGGTGATAAGCGCTTCTAGAAATATTTTTTATTACTCCATCAAAGCCTGACTCAAGTTTTGGGATAAGCTCTAATCTTAAGAGGTTCCTTTTGAAATTTAAATTAATATTGCTATCATCTTCGACCCAATCCAGGCTGTATTTTGAGGCATAGTCAATTATCATTTGCTTAGAAATATTTAAGAAGGGACGATATAAAAATGAGTCAGCAAATCCCTTTATTTTTGGCATAGAGGCGAGACCTGCTACCCCACTTCCTCTAAATAGTTGAAGTAAAAAGGTTTCAGATTGGTCTTCTTGATGATGCGCAGTACATAGAATTTCATTTTTAGATATTTCTGATTTTAGTGAATTATATCGTTTTTTACGTGCATTTTCCTCGATGTTAGACGCATTTAAAATATTTATATCTATGCTTTTAAATTTAATATCTTGTTTTTGACATAGTTCTTTACAGAACAAAGACCAGTCTTTGCTGTGCTTAGAAAGGTTATGATTGATATGAACTGCTCTAATATTGCCAGGGTAATGAGAGTTTAAGAAATGGAGCAGGACTACTGAGTCAATCCCTCCACTCAAGGCAATGACAATATTTTTGTCTACAAGGAAAGGATCTTTATTCGCTAAATCTTCCAAAGCTAAGTAATTTTTCGTGCCTATCTTCTAAAAGTTTTTCAATA
>ENA-OREN01003700-OREN01003700.1-marine-metagenome-genome-assembly--contig:-NODE-3700-length-13992-cov-6.695796_pt1 | contig 13992 bp, 12 predicted proteins | sample MGYA00248624_ERZ508555 | MGnify/ENA primary metagenome ERZ508555 (study PRJEB26222, sample SAMN06267773) | marine metagenome | isolation source: Saanich Inlet, British Columbia, Canada | place...
ATAGTTATATCAGTGTTAATTAAATCTCCAACAATACGATATTCAATATCACTAAAATAAGGCTGTTTAGTTAAGTTTCCTGCGAACAATAAACGTGTTCCAATTTTGTAGCTGTCTAAATATTGAATAAGCTTAACCCTATCAACACCCTCTTTTAAAGTAATCGGAAACCCAAACCACGAAGGTGTTGAATTTTCAGTGGCTTGTGGTAAATTAATAAATTCAGTCAAATTACTCAATGTATTTTTAAGATAAGCAAAATTTTTGTTACGCTTTTTGATAAATTCTGGCAAGCGCTCTAACTGCGCCAAGCCACAGGCTGCTTGCATGTCGCTAATCTTAAGATTGTAGCCAAGATGCGAGTAAGTGTATTTATGATCATACCCCTGGGGTAGTTCACCCAACTGCTGTTCAAAGCGTTTTTCACAGGTATTATCGCAACCTGGATCACAGTAACAATCTCTACCCCAATCTCTAAACGATTCAGCAATTGTTATTAATTCTGAATTATTTGTAAAGACGGCGCCGCCCTCTCCCATCGTAATATGGTGTGCTGGGTAAAAACTACAAGTAGCAATATCACCAAACGTACCTACATGCTGGTCGTTGTATTTTGCACCTAAGGCATCACAACAGTCTTCCACCAGCCAAAGATTATATTTATCACATAGCTCCTTTACTTTTTCAAGATTATATGGATTACCTAAAGTATGGGCAAGCATAAGAGCTTTAGTCTTTGGTGTTATTGCTGCTTCAATTAAATCAGCATTGACATTATGAGTTTTTAAATCAACATCAACAAATACTGGAATAGCACCAAATTGTACAATGGGATTAACCGTGGTAGGAAAGCCTGCAGCAACACCAATTACTTCATCGCCTTTTTTAATAGCTCTATCGCCTAATTTTGGAGATGTTAGGGTAGCGAATGCAACTAGATTGGCAGATGAACCTGAATTAACCGTAATTAAATGCTTGATACCGATAAACTCAGATAATTCTTTTTCAAATTTTCTATTAAATCGCCCAGTAGTTAGCCACCCATCTAGCGATGCGTCAACCATATATTTTAATTCAGTTGCGCCCATTACCTTGCCAGATGGTGGTACAACACTTCTACCTGGTTTAAATATCTTTTTTGTATATTTCAGATCTGCGAATTCTTGCACAAGGCCTGCAATTTCTAATCGTAATTCTTCAGTAGTTTTCATATATTCATATCTCTCGTATATTCTTTAATTTCCGTAAGACATATAACTTGCATATCTTCTTTATTAAGCCAGGCTTGGTGCCAGCTAATAATTTTTTCTAGTGTCTGACTTAATCCCCAAACAGGGCTCCATCCAAGTTTAGATTTAGCTTTTGAAATATCCAACTTCAAAAAACCTGCCTCATGTGGACTGGAATTAGAATCAAGCTTCCAGCTAGAGTTCGGCCATTTTAAAATCATTTTATCTAAAATCCAATCAACTGGCTTTACATCTTGCTCATTTGGACCAAAATTCCAACCTTCAGCATATTTTTTTTGCTCTTCATAAAGCCCCTGAGTCAAAATAAGATAGCCCGATAATGGCTCTAAAACATGCTGCCAAGGTCGTGTTGCTTTAGGATTTCGAATAACAACAGGGGATCCATTTTCAAATGATCTTAAAATATCTGGAATTAGCCTATCATCAGCCCAATCACCTCCGCCAATTACATTTCCTGCTCTAACTGAGGCAAGGCCCACACCTTGATCTTGTAAAAAAGATCGCCTATAAGATGAGGCGACTAACTCTGCACAGCCTTTACTACTACTATAAGGGTCGTAACCACCCATAGGGTCATCTTCTTTATAACCTTCGGCACGCTCATCATTTTCATAGCATTTGTCAGTTGTAATATTGACAATAGCTTTTAGATTTGGGCAACTTCGCGCCACTTCTAACACCTTAGCAGTGCCAATTACATTCACTTCATAAGTTTCAATTGGTTCATCATAAGAATACCTCACTAAAGGTTGTGCCGCCATATGGATCAAAATATCAGGACTGAACTTTGTCATACTCTCATGGAGAGTATCTTGATCTCTAATATCAGCAATCTGTGAATCAATTATTGAATCAATATTTGCTTCAATAAATAATGAAGGTGATGTAGGTGGGCTAAGCGCATAACCTTTTACTTTTGCACCTAATGAGACTAGCCACAAAGAAAGCCAGCTACCTTTAAATCCAGTATGGCCTGTTAGAAAAACACGCTTACCTTGCCAAAAATCTTTATCAATCGTTGACATTTACCAAGATTTCCATGGCGCTTCATCTTCTTCCCAAAGCTCTTGTAAGTATACTTTATCTCTCAATGTATCCATAGGCTGCCAGAATCCCTCATGTTTGAACGCAGACATTTCTCCTTTTTCTGCCAAAATCTCCATAGGCTTTTGTTCCCATATTGTGAAATCATCCTCTATTAGATCTATAACTTTTGGTGAAAGAACAAAAAAACCTCCGTTCACTCTAGCGCCATCGCCTTTGGGTTTTTCTTGAAATGTTCTAACCTTTCCATTATTTATATCTAGTGCGCCAAAACGACCCGGCGGATAAACCGCTGTCAATGTTGCAAGGGTTTTCTTTTGTTTGTGATAATCAATTAAATTACTAATATTTATATCGCTCAACCCATCTCCATATGTCAAACAGAATGCATCATCATTCTCTACATATTTTTTTATTTTTTTTATTCTACCTCCAGTCATAGCACTTTCACCGGTATCAACTAAAGTAACTGTCCATGGCTCAGATCGTTTATGATGCACTTTCATCTTATTGCTATTCATACAAAAAGTAACATCAGACATATGCAGAAAATAATTAGAAAAATACTCTTTTATTATGTAGCCTTTATAACCACAGCAAATAACAAAATCATTTATGCCATATGAAGAATAAATTTTCATAATATGCCACAAAATAGGCTTGCTACCAATGTTAATCATTGGCTTTGGAATGCTGTCTGTTTCTTCACTTATTCTAGTTCCATATCCTCCAGCTAAAATAATTGCTTTCATAGTAATAACCCTCCCAAATATTGTTTATATATTAAACGTAACATTATTTCATGTAATTTTTAAATTTATAACTTAATGTTAAATATTTAATTACACTCCTAAAATATAAGCCAGGATTTCTTAAAAATTTTACTGCTGATGCCATTAAAAAATAATTAGTCAGCTCAGGTTTTTCAGATTGAATTCCCTGCTCTATTCTAGAAAAAAATTCAAGATTATGCATTATTGATAACTGCAATGCTTTTTCTTTCCATTTATATCTAGTTGTTTCATATATATATATATAAACTTCATCAAATGCTTTTTGCTCTTTCCACTTGCCATGCAAAGTATCCCAGGTATTGCCCTCATTATCATAAAGATTCGATGATAATGCCCCATTAGGGCCATATCCACCAACAACCTCTTTAAACCACCAGCAATTGTTCTTTGAAAAAGCCAATAATAAAGCCAAAACTACCATTGGATACATTGTTGTTGCGTAACAATCATTTTCAATTCTATCTCTCATTATTGAGATATGCTTAGCCACTTCAGAAGTTTTAAAAACTACCCCAGGCGGATGATTCATTGCAACTCTAATATCTTTAAATTTGACTTTTTCATTAGAGTTTATAGTTCTCATTGTGTCTTTCCAAAGAACATCATCATCCCAACAGCCCCACGCAGTTACAACCAGATCTGGCTTTGTGTTCGAAAGAAATGGAATTAACTCCATAATTCCATCATCTTTTAACTTGTCATCATCAGCCATATACATAAAATAATCAGTCTGACATGTTTGAACAAAATTCAGAAATCCTTTTGCTGAGCCTATATTGTTCTTATTTCTACTAATTGTTATTTTTTTTCCATACTTTCTTGATATTAGCCTTGCATAAGTATCATCGGATGAGCCATCATCCATCACCACAACCTTTATAAAATTAATTAGGCTGGATGAGGCTATTTCATCTAGCAATTGAACAACTGCCTTAGATCTATTAAAAGTTGGAATAAAAATTGTGATTAAATTGCTCATAATATTACCAATATGTAAATATTTTTTTCAATTATTTTAGCCTAATAAAATTTTCCATTTCTTTGTATGAAACTTTTTTTGCAAGAAAGTCTAAAATCAAGCCCTTATCAGCCGGCCATACTAATGCATTTTTAGTATGTGAATACACCTCTAGCAGCTTATTCTTATTTGTATCTACATTTGTAATATTAATTGGAATAATAGACATATTTAACGCCTCACAAAGCGAGGTGCTGTCCCAACCAACAACAAAATTTGGTTTTACTTCTTTAATCAGATCAGCTGCTAGACCGTTGTCAATAATATGTAGTTTTGACACATCAAATAAATCATAGGGGTTATATCTTTTTAAATTATAGTCTTTCATGAATAAATCTGAGGCATTATTTAGTGGATGAGTCTTTATATAAACCTTGTATTTAAAAGATTCGAATAGTTTAATCATGTCAAATAAAACTTCAAATTCAATTATTTTAATATGATCAGCCATAAATACAATAATATTGTTCGACTTATTTATCACTGGCAAAAATGGATAAATATGTAGCTCTGACTTTACCCTTAATTTATATAAATAGTTTTTTTCATAATCACTATAAATATAAATAGAGTGGTACTCTGGAAAACTATGTAAACTTATTTTAGCCATTAATCCATGATATAAATTAATTACTTTAAAGCCTGATGAAATTGCCGCATGAGCTGGAAGCACTGCTCCACTAGTATAAATAATACAATTTTTATTTTTATCTCTAAGACTTAAAAAAAAACTCCTTAAGTATGCATATGTTGCTATATTTTTCCCTACATGTTTAAAAATACACTCTAAGAATCTTTCAGAATTATATATTTTAAATAAAACCATATAATCATCAATAGAGTCAATCAACGCCCTAACTAACGGAATAAACTCAATCCTCTGATATTTGGCGTAATTCTGCAAATTAAATGCTGAAATAAAATCAATTTCATTTCTATTTATATGAAAAATATTTTCAATTTTATTAAACTCATAGCCTCGACCTGTATCTATAACTAAATGATTAACTGCAGTGGCACTAGTAGTAATAAAAAATTGTCTAATATAGTAATAACAAAGTCTAATAAATGATGTAAAACTGATAAGTAAAAGTTTTACAAATATCTTTTTATGCGCTATACGGGTTTGAATATCTGACACCAGTATATTATTCTCCCCTAAAAGAATATCAACTGGCAATGGTGAAACTGTCCATTTATATCTTTGAGAAAGACACAAATCTCTTTCTATTTTTTTATTATTTTTACTAATTGCGGTCATCTTTAATGCACTTTTTTACTACTGCGTGCATAATGTGTTTACCAGGCACTCAACCCACCATCAATAAATATATTTTGTCCAGTGATATAGCTTGAGGCGTCTGACGCTAAAAATATCAATGCACCAACGATTTCATCTGCTTCTGCCATTCTCCCCATTGGAACTCTAGATGAATATCTCTTATAAAAAATATCATTTTGTCCACTTTCAATACCACCAGGTGATATTGTATTTACTCTAACACCTTTACTCGCCCAATATGTTGCTAGATAATTTGTCAATCCAACCACACCCCCTTTAGTAACTGCATATGAAGGCGGTGTATTAATTTTCATACCCATATATTCAGAATCTTCGTATATTCTTTGATCTGGACCCATTGTGGCTCCATATATAGATGCTGTTTGGATAATTGATCCTTTTCCTCTTTTGGCCATTCTAGAGCCCACTTCTTTGGCAACCAAAAACATACCATCCAGATTAACAGCCATAAGTTCACGCCATGTATCTATCTCATACTCCTCAAGTGGAGCAAAAAGTTTTTTAAGATCCTTACCTTTTGTTGCTGCATTATTGTGTAATATATCAATTGTACCAATAGTTTTTTCAATATATTCAGTTGTTTTTTTTACAGAGTCTGCGTCACTCACATCACAAACCAAGCCCAGGCATTCAGTACCATACCTATTCTCTAATATTTTAGAAAAATTTTCAACTTGGCCCTTATCTATATCAACTACAACAACTTTTGCTCCAAACTCAGCAAGTCCAGAACAGAATTTTTTACCTAAAATACCTGTTGCCCCTGTAACTACTGCAACGCGCCCATTTAATTCAAATTGTTTTTTATATCTTATGCTTTTATTAGTCATTAATTTTTTTCAAAAGCTATAAAAATAGCCTATACACCTAAATAATACTTAAATTTTATTTCACAAGCCTAGCAAATGTTGAATGCTTCACAGGCCCTTCAAGATATCTACCTACATTGCATTCCATCTTATATATTTTCCTAAACACTTGAGCAACATTATCAATATAACTATCAATTATCTTATCAGTATAAGAGAATGTAGTAGCCGTACCGCCATTCGTTAAAAATCCTTTTTTTAACATCTCCTGATTAAAGTATGTCAATAGTTCTATTTTATTCTCATAATTAAACTCAAAATGCGGTATAGAATCTAACCCACTAACTTTAACCTTAATTTCTGCTTTATCAGCAGACACCTTCCAACCATTCTTAATTTTTTTTCCATATTTAACAAGATCTTTCTGAACAGAATATTTTTCCATCTTGTTAATACTTGCCAGTCCTGCAACAAACCCCAGTCTCTCTGTCCACATAGTAGAGCTTATAAAAGTATCTTGCGTTACATCCATAACTTCAGACCTGCCAATAACTGCAGATATAGGATGACCATTTCCTAGAGCCTTTGCATAAATCGCAATATCTGGATTAACTCCAAGTGATAAATGAATTCCTCCCAAGTTATTATGAAAACCTGATGTAACTTCATCATAAATAAGGACAATATTTTTTTTAGATGCAACATCTCTAATCTTTTGAAGAAAGTTATTTGTTGGCTGCACCCCTCTCTGAGGCTCCATAATTATGGTTCCAATTTTTTCACCAAAATCAGAAATAACTCTTTCAAACGAACTGTAGTCATTATAATTAAAAGGGTGCATTGTACCATTTAATTCCTTAGGAACGCCTTTTGTATTTAGTCCTGGAAGGAGCTGGCTATCAAGATTAGAATTATCATACAAGTTTGCTGATAAATACCAATCGTGCCAACCATGATACCCACAAAAAGCTATATGACTTTTTCCTGAAGCTGCTCTTGCAATACGAATCGCAACTGAACACGCCTCACCTCCTGTTCTTGAAAATCTAACCATTTCAGACCATGGATGCAGTTCTATTAATTTTTCAGCAAGCTCAACTTCTTCAAATGAATTTAGTGTGCTCATTGAGCCGTTATCTATTGCATTTTTTACTGCGAAATTTACATCGTCATCCGCATAACCAAGAATGCATGATGTTACGCCCATACCTGCAAAATCATGATATTTATTGCCATCTAAATCCCAAACACTGCATCCTTTTGCTTTTTTATAATAAGCAGGCCATTGTCCTGGAATAAAAATCTCAGCTCTTTTAGATAAAAGCTGATTCCCGCCTGGGATAATTTTTTTAGCTTTTTCCCAAAGTCTTTGCCCTGTTTTATTCATTACTTTCCTTCGATACTAGAGATATATTGTTAATTATAACTTCCGCGGTAAGAAGGTCTATCATTTCATCAACTTCCAATGACTTCCACCTTGGCATAACAAATGGCAGAGTTCGATTATGATAAAAACTTTTTTCTTTTAATAAAATCTGAATATCTGATACATAAACAGATCCTTCGAAAAAAAACAATTCTTCAATATCCTGACGTCTAAATAATTTAAATGATTCTCCTATGAATGGTTGAATTAATCCATTATCATTAATGCTAACATCAAAAACTGGGTGACTTGCCTCAACTTTTGAAACACCAACTATTGAATCTGCCTTATTTCTGTTTTCGACAAGAAGTTGGATTGCAGCATCAATATCATCTGCATTACGCAATGGCGATGTTGGCTCAAGCAATACTAAATAATCAAACTCAAGCTGGTTCTTTCTAAAAAAATAGATGCAATGCTCAATAAGGTCCATAGTAGGAGATTCATCAGTTGCAAGATAAGAAGGCCTTTTAAATGGTACCTCACATCCATATTTTTTTGCAACATTAGCAATATCATCATCATCTGTTGAAACAATATACCTGTCTATATATCTAGACTCCTTTGCAGCTTCAATTGTCCAGGCAATTAATGGCTTTCCAGCAAGTGGCAGTATATTTTTACCAGGCAAGCCCTTGCTGCCACCACGCGCAGGAATTATTGCAAGAACTAATTTATTGCAAATCATAATATTTCTATCGCCTTTTTATATTCTGTCCATTGGCCTACATCGACCCAAGACTCATTATTAACAGGAAAAACACCTACTTTTTTACCTTGATTCTTTGCATCTTCAATTAAGTGAGTGATATGATAGAACTTATCATTTGGAATCAGATTTAAAATATCTGGATTTAAAACATATAAACCTGTATTAATCAAAAAATTATACTTTGGCTTTTCATTAATATGAGACAGGCAACCATTACCATCCAATTCACAAGTACCGTAAGGAATAATATATTCCTTATCAGAGGCTACTAGACTTATATCATAACCGCCTTTTTTATGAAACTCATACAAGCTAACATAATTTGTTTTGACAATAATATCGCAATTAGTAACAAAAAATGGATTTTTAAATTTACCCCTTAAAAATTGAAGACTGCCAGCTGTGCCTAAAGGCTTATCTTCATCTACAAATGACACATCATATTTGGGCTGCAACTCTTCGAAGTAAGCTTTAAGGATTTTCCGCTTATAGTTTACCGTTAAATGAAAATCAGAACAATAAACCTTAGTGAAACGCTCAATAATATGCTCAATAATTGGTTTTCCATGTATAGGCACTAAAGGCTTTGGCAAAACATTTGTAAAAGGTCTCATTCTCACCCCTTCTCCACCAGCCATAATAACAACAGAAACATTATCTAAACTGTTATTAATTTTCTTACTTTTATTGATTTTCTTACTTTTATTGATTTTTGATAATGTTAAATAATCAAGTACTTTGTGCTCTTTGTCTACAATAGGCAACAAATCTATTTTATTGTCATTAAGTATTTTTTCCGCTTTATCAATTGTGTATTGATTTTGAACTAAAAATACTGGATCCACCTTGTAAGAATCAGAAATATCTTCAGAAAACTCCACGCCTGATAAAATACTTCGACGCAAATCTCCATCTGTCAGGGTCCCTAACAACTTTTTATGACCATCAACAACAAGTAAACATTTTTCAGCTACTTTATCCAAAATTTTCATAGCTTCTCGGATAGCAAGGTCTGAATTTATAACAACATCTATTTTCATAAATTTAAAAGAAGTATAGTTACATAGTATATCTGTAACATAAAATTCTGCGATTATACTTATCTTTCAACTTTGGATTTCTCAATCCCCAATTATTCTTTAAATGTGCATAAAAATCACTATTATGAACTCTTTTTCCTATAAAAAATTCATTAGACATATTTCCCATTTTTTGCTTAAACTTTAAAAGTGAATCATTAGCACTATTAGACCTGCCACCCCCTAGATGCAACACGTCTAGTCCTCTAGATGCGCCCAGCTGCATCCCTTTAAATATCAAAGCATTTGTAACACCAGGTATTCTAAAGTCAGAATTTGTTGCTGATAAATGGTAATGCAAACTTTTTTTTCCTTTTAAAAACAATGCTGAACCCACCCATTCACCATCTAAAGTAGCACCTACAAGCCAGCCATTTTCTGCTACAAACTTACATAAGTTAGAGAAGTATGATTTATTAAAATAGTAATAGTTATCCGCATCAACCCTTAGCATGGTACTACAATACAATTTCTCAAAATAATTAAAACTTTCAATTGGATCATAAACATCAATTTTTACATTATGTTTACTAACGCTTTTTATCATATTTCTCACTTTTCCATTAAACGGAGGGTTGTCTACATCTAAATTTTCTAAATTTTGTGAAATTGTGTCTCGATCATATTCGATTTCTATTTTTTTATCGACCCAAGAATAATTTTTTAGCAAAGGATTAAATCTTATAAATTCAGCCACAACATTGTTTTTTTTGCACCACTTGCTGAAACTTTTATTAGCATTACTAATAAATGATTTATTTTCTGTGTTTGACAATGGACCGCCATACCCATAAGCTGACTCAATATCAAACCATAAGCAGCCTTTAATAGACAATTCTTTATTGATAGGTTGTAAAATAAAAGGATATATCCAAATATACCCTTCTTCTTGGTAGGTAAACAATAGGGACTCAGATCCATCTATTAATTTATGCATACCAACATACTCTGGATAAAAGTAAATATCCTGAAGCTCTTCTGGAAACAAATTTAATACTTTTCTCCACTGAACTAAATCCCTAACCGAATCTAAAATTTCAAAATTCATATAAATTACAATATTTCTTTTATAGAATTAGAAATATAAACCATATCATTCAATCCATATCGTTGATCAATTGGCAAAGTTAAGACGGTATCGGACAACTTTACCGCATCAGGGAATTTATTTTTATTCACTTCAGAAGGCAGTCTCCAATGAACAGGTGCAAAAATACGCTTTTGTGCAAGCTTTTCTTTAATGATATCACGATTCTTGGTACGAATCACATAACCAAGTGGAACAACCCCTTTTGGTAGTTTGTCAAACAAGGGTTCGACTTTATTTCCTATAAGTTCGTGTAATATTTTCCAATTACTCCTCCTTATTCTCGATATTTCATTCCAACGAAAGCTGTTAATAATGCTCATAATATACTGAGGGATGCTTGTTGCACATATGTCAGAATTAAATGTATTCTCTATTTCTCGGAATACATTTAAGTAATACTCTTCTTTATCTAGATCAATCTGACTTTTTTTATCATTTAAATATATGCCTTTTATTAGTCGAGCTGATAATGACTTATATATATTAAGTTCAACATCTTTACTGAAATCATTTAAATTTAAATTTAAATTGCACCATCCTCCTAATATTGTTGGAGCATGCTTTCTCACGGAAAAGAATACATATTGATTGTCAATATCATTGAAAAAATTATCGTTTAGAAATACATGTGAAGCGTCCTCCACTAACTCATATTCTCTAGATGAATCATTTCTAAAGCCAGAAACAGAATCGTTAATTAATCCAAAATTATGAATTAATAAAACAGCAGAATTACTAGGCGGATCAGGAGTAACTGTCATATCAGTTTTGACTGGATAAAAAGAATAATCCATCTCAAGAGCTATTACTGGCTGCAAAATACTTTGACATAGAAAAGCCGGTAAATGTACATGTACCACTCCTTTCGACTTGAGTTTCTGCAAAATCAAATACAATGCTGCACGCCCATTCGTAGACCATGTACCTGAATTACCTTGGGTTAATCTGCCCGATTTATTACTAAGAACATTAGGCAATGAAGTAAACTCAAACTCACCACCAATCAATCTTTGAAAAGAATTATTCAAAACAAGGAAATTATTAAAAAAATCTTCGAAGCCATAATTAACTCATGACTCCAATCACATGTGCCTTTGGCAAAACAAACATGCCGTTGCTATGAATATATGGACCTGTATCAGATTTTCCAATATATGCTTCATCCCAATACCTTAGAACAGTTCCATATTGAATATTTGGTTTTTCAATTTTTTGATGTAACACTAAATCACGAATAGCCATTTCTGGCTCATTAAACCCTAGGACAGCTCTCATTATTGTTGTTGATGAGCATCTAGGATTTATCTCAAAAATGTATGGCCGCTCATTGTGCATTCTGATCTGAAAATTGAAAGGGCCTAATGGTTTTAGTATACTAGCTGCATTCTCACAGTATTGCGAAATTTCGTGGTATCTATCAAAATATGCCCTATATGTTAGACCTGCAGCAAGCTTTTTTTTAATTGTGTCGCGGTCTTTCAGGCAACTCACGTAATCAAGTGGCACAGTCCCATCCGGTAAATGATCAAATAAATGCTCGACTTTATTTCCAATAAGTTCATGCAGCGTTTGCCAATTTGTTCGCCGTCGTCTTGCAACATCGTCCCAACGAATATTGTTAATTATGTTCAAAATAATCTGGGGTGGCTTGGTTGGTTGGATTTTAGAATCAAGCAATTCCTCCGACTCCCGGAATAACTCCAGATATAACTCCTCCGTGGCTGGGTTAATCTCACCGTCATTCTCACTTATATACATACCCTTCATAAATCGCGCAGCTAATGATTTCCAGGTGCAGACTTCAATATCTTTGCCTGGATCATCTAAATCCACATCCAGATTGCACCATCCCCCTAATGCCGTAGGACCATGTTTTCTCGTAGAAAAAAAAACAAATTGGTTTTCAGCCTCGTTGAAATACGAATCGTTCAGAAAGACATGGCATGCATCTTCTATCAGAAGATAATCATGACCGGAACCTGCTCTCAACTCGACTGTGCTGGAGTTGTTTAAACCGAAATAATGAATCAACAAAACAGCGGAATTACTGGGTGGGTCAGGCAAAGTTGTTAGATCAGCCTGAACAGGATAAAAAGAGTAATCTAATTCAAGTGCCAGTATCGGTTGTAAGATGCTTTGACACAGAAAAGCTGGAAGATGAACATGATTGCCACCTTTTTGCTTAAAATGTTTCAAAATAAGATATAATGCACAACGCCCATTCGTGGTCCAAGTGCCTGTCTTGTTATTAGTTAGTTTATTTAGACCATCATTTGGGATATTAGGGAATGAATTAAATTCGAATTCACCTCCAATCATTTTTTTTTGTTCCATTACTAGTAATAACCTAAAGAGGATTCAACTCAAATTCAGTTCCAACCAATTTTAATCCAACTAAAAATAAAATAGAGATTAAAAAATAGATTATATCTAATAAACAAAGTTAATCAGATTCCCAGTACTTATTTTGTTTAATAAGCTCTAAGTAATTATTATGGTTTATACCCAAAATAATCTTACCCCAGTAACGGTTTTTTCTCCAATACCAGTTTTTCTTTACACCTTCTTTTTCCCATGCACATTTATCACAATATAATTTTAACGAAGGTTTATTGAATTCGATAATTGTAGTATCAAGCCTCTCCAATCCAAGCTCTTCAAATGCGTAACGCATTATAGCCATAACGGTATCTGTTCCATATCCTTTAGAACGGTTATTCGTGTCACCAAGCATCATTCCCGTGAACGCGTTTCTATCTTTCCAGTTTATTTCAACAAGATTTGCTGATCCAATGAGTTCCTCTTCTTCATTTTCAATTGCAAAACGCAGATTAGAGTGATCCTCGGAAATTCGCTCAAGCCACTTTTCCATTGTTGCCATAGAACTCGGGAAATGCCATCCGCCCAACCAGTATTGAAGTTCAGGATCATTGGACCATTTTAGCATCAACGAAAGGTCACTTTTTTCGAGAGCTCGAAGCGTCACTTTTTTTCCTTTTATATTCATAATTTTAATACTCCTTAATCAAATTCATGAAAATCTTTGTGGTTTTTAGCAATATCCAAATCCATTTTTTCTAATTCTTTGATAATCAACTCTTCGGTATTGCTTATAATTCCTGTGCTCAAGAAGGACTTAAAATCTTTACAGTAATCCGGATCGTTCAGCGCCTTTTTTATCGCTTTCAGAATTTTTTCTTTCTGATAATCTACGTTCAATAGAAAAGCTAGGGACTCTCTTCCTTTTTGCCTATCGCCGATATTGACAACCGGTGTTTGCACGCTCATCGCTTCAACGACACCAGAACTTGAATTACCTACCATTACACCTGCATGAGCCATAATGCTGGCAAATAGTTCCCTGCTTTTTGGTGGTGGCAAAATCTGCAAGTTTTCATATTTCTCTGCGTATTCCTTCATTTTACTTAAAATAATTTTACCTCCAGAATCATCATTAGGATTTGCTA
>ENA-OREN01003701-OREN01003701.1-marine-metagenome-genome-assembly--contig:-NODE-3701-length-13991-cov-3.586963_pt1 | contig 13991 bp, 9 predicted proteins | sample MGYA00248624_ERZ508555 | MGnify/ENA primary metagenome ERZ508555 (study PRJEB26222, sample SAMN06267773) | marine metagenome | isolation source: Saanich Inlet, British Columbia, Canada | place...
ATTGGACGAGTCGATCCCGCGCTCAGTATTCGATGGCTCATTCTCGTAACGCACTTCGCGCAAACCAACTTCAGCGGCCACATCCTGCAGTTCGCAGTTACCGTTGGCTGAACAGGTCAAACAATCCAACGGGTGCTCGCTCACATAAAGTTCAACTATCCCTCGGCGCAGTTTCCACAATTGATCGGTTCGGGTGCTCACCACCATGCCGTCTGTCGCAGGAGTGGTGCAGGACGCTGCTGTCCCTCGGCGTCCTTCAATCTCCACCACACACATTCGGCAGGAGCCAAAGCCCTTAAGTTCCGATGAATCGCACAGTGATGGAATTGACAGGTCGGCGTCCCGGGCCACCTGCATGATCGTTTGTCCGTCACGGGCGTGGATTTCTTTTCCATCAATCGTGAGGCTAATGGAATCATTATTCATGTCATTTCTCCTTACTGGCCGTAAACGCTTCCGGCCATTTCTCCATGGTTGAACGAACTGGATTCATCGCCAGTCCTCCTAAAGCGCAAAGTGAGGTGTTCGTCATCACTTCATCCAAATCAGTCAACAGGTCGCGATCTCCACCGGACTCTTCACCTGTGCCGACGCGATCCAAAATTTCAAGCGCCCGTCGCGTGCCAATGCGGCAGGGCGTGCATTTGCCACAACTCTCCTCCGCGAAAAAATTCATCCAATGGATCACCTCTTCGCGTGGCGAAAAATCCTCCCCGTAACACACAAACCCGCCGTGGCCCAGTAAACCACCAGCTTCGGTTAACCCTTCAAAGGACAATTCTACTTCGTCCAATTCCTTGGTACGGAATACGCTACCGAGCGGCCCACCGACCTGAATCGCAGTCACCCCCTCAACGCCGGAATAGTCGCGAAGTAACCCACCCACCGTGCCCCCGAATGGCACCTCGACACAGACGGGCCTCTGCACCTTGCCAACGATTTGAGCTACGACCGTGCCCCGGCTCTTTTCCGTGCCGAGGGCCGCGACAGCCTCGGCGCCCTCCCGAAGAATCGCCGCCGCCATGGCCAAAGTCAGCACGTTGTTCACAATCGTCGGTTTTCCGAAAAGCCCTTCCTGTGCCGGGAACGGCGGCCGGGCTCTCACCTCGCCACGGCGACCCTCAAGGCTCTCAAGCAGCGCCGTTTCCTCTCCACAAACATAGGCACCCGCTCCGACGTTGATCTCCATGTCATACCCGGTGCCGAACAGTCCAGCGGCGCGCGCATCATCAATCGCCTGTTGCAGTATCACCCTTGCCTCAGGGTATTCACTTCGCAAATAGACATGCCCGTAAGTCGCCCCAATCGCCTCGGCTGCAATGAGCATTCCCTCAATCAGCGAGTGTGGATCACCCTCGATCAGCATGCGATCAATGAACGTCCCAGCGTCGCCTTCGTCTGCATTCGCCACAACATATTTGACCGGCGACGTTTCCTTGGCCGCCGCACGCCACTTGAAGCCGGCCGGGAAACCCGCCCCCCCGCGCCCACGCAAACCGGCTTTTTCAACCACGTCCAAAATTCCTGCCGAGCCTATCTCGCGCGCCTTGGCCAACCCAACATAGGCCCCAAGCCGCCGCATGCCATTCAGGTCGGTCGGATTACATTCACCCAAGCGACCCATAGTGTGACGCGTTTGGGATATCATTAAATCCAGCTCCGCCACTGGTCCAAGATACTTATTGTGCTTAGCCAAGTCGCCGGAAGCCACCGCTGCGGAAATGGTTCCCGATTCATCCTCGTTCACGGGGCCAAATGCCACTCGCTGCCCACCAGTATCGACCTCAACCATCGGCTCAAGATGGAACAATCCCCGACTCCCCGTCCGAACCAAAGAATCCCTCTCGCCGATCGATTCAGCTAAGCGATTGGCCAAGAGCTCACTGCCCAGCTCCCGACTCGCAGTGTCCATGCTAACGAAAAACGTGTTACCACCCTCGACTCCAGCCTTAGTCAAGAGCTCATTGACCGGCTCGCCCTCGACTTTGATAGGGCCACAGGCACAACGACCCGTACAATGAATCATATCCACCTTCACACCACTGGTCTTCAAGTCGTCAAACATTCCAGCCGCCCCGCGCGAGCGACAAGCTTCACCCATGCACACTTTGACACTTGAAGGATCTTTGGTGAGATCAGAGTAATACCCGATCACGCCTCGCACTTTGGCAGCGGTGGTGGTGTGCTCTTCAGCGATCTCCCGGATACGATCGGCACCCGGCATGCCGTTGGTGGTAATCTCCTTGCGTAATGCCTCAAGCAACTCGTGCCCTGGACGGGCAGGGTTCCACAAAGGTCTGTCCTGTAAACCGACTGAATCAGCTGCTACTTTAGGCTCTGTTCCATTACCGGATTTCATTCGATTAACTCAATGAAAATTGAAAAAACATTCACCGAAGGAGAGAAATTATTAACCAAGAAAAGACTCAAGTCGAGCCAAGAGGAACTGGGCTAAATCTTCAATTTTCCCTGCTAGCTCTGTTCTTCAACTCCGCAAGCCAGGTTAGCATTTTACCCAGACCTAAGTGAGCTAGAAGCGTGACCAACATCAACCAGGTGGAGGTCAAAAAAACTGTCTCATGGTTACAGCAGTCTATTGCATTTCAGTCAGTGCGTCGGCGAAGGCCTTGCCGATTTGGCTGAGGACCTTGGAGGAACCCATGTAGTGGTAGGCAGCGTTGGAGATACCGGTCTCCAAAATCCGTATTTCCTCCTTGGTGAAAAGATCAGCCTTGTAGGTTTCCACAAGTTTCCTTCTCTCCTCGGCGCTTAGGGTCTTGTCATTGTCTAGGCTCCGGCGCCTGGCGTTCACCTTGCCCATCCGCGATGAAAGCTTGGAGTGGTGGTGGTCCCAGTAGTTTCCGATCAACACGGCCGTAACGTTGCCCTTGAATTCTGGCAACTTCGCCGGAGCAGCCATGATCTTACTTCAAACAGCAAGTCCGCACACCACCGAATGAAGGATTTGTCTTTTCATCGTATCTTATTCAATTGTTGGTATTTCTTTTTTGTCCTTATTCAGATAACTGGAATTGCCAAAAGACATAGCAGAAAAACTAATTCCGTCACTTACGGAGTCAAAATACACGAGCTTCACCGTCAAAACCAATAATCATGGCATTGGAGGAACGCCAACGTTCGATAAAAACATAAATCCGCTTCACATCGGCTTCCTCCAACTCCGCCAGCAATTCTTCGGAGATGCCCTCCTCCATCGATGGTTCGAAGATGAATTCCTCCCAAAAGTTGTGATGCCCCGGAGCGTATGTCTGCGAGAACCAGCCCTTGAGGACCAGGGGGTTATCGAGCAGGCCGGTGATGGTGGTCTGCTTCCATGCCTTGAGTGGGGCGGTGTAACCGGCGGTAGGTCCGGTGGGGTGAGGCGGCCAAAAGAATTCTATTTCGATTTTTTTTCCATCCTTTCGCTCTACCAGGCGATCCTGCGGTAAATCGTCGGGGCTGATTGTCTCGTTCGGGTCAAAGGCTGACAACTGAATCTCCTCGGTCTTGACCGACTTGTAGGTTGGCTTGCCCGTTTGCCAATCGATGGACAGATTTTCCAAGGGTTTCGAATAGTTTGCCTCCAGATAAACCGGAAGCTCACCAACAAACATGGCCGGCGAATTCCGGTCAGGTAGCCAACGTGGGATGACGAGCGACATCTTGTACCTTGTGATTTCCCCGTCGCGACTTTCCTGCCATTGATCCACCAGCACAGTTTCGTTGCCGCGCTTTCCAGTGCTGAAACGATGCTTGGGCCAGCCAGCGATGCCATCCTCCACCACCAGCGTCTCCCCATCGACCACCCGTGTCCAATCGGCCGCATTTATGAGTGAACTCTTTTGGCCGGTGGTCTCCAACACACGGCTGGCCGCGTCGATGTTCCAGATGGATTTCAGCCGGTGATAGGCGAACACCCCGCCACCACCCGTCTCGCCCTGAAACAAACGCAAAGTCGCCCGTCCGCCGGCAAGTATCGGTGTTGGATCAGTCAACGCCTTCGGCTGCGGCAACTCTCGAACCTGCTTCACCATGATCCAGTCTGGATCCACCTTTTTGTACTCAAAATCGAGCGTGTATTTCTTGCGATCAATAGCGTAGCGCGAGAACCCGGGTGCGATTTTCTCCAATAACTTGTGTAACGTCTCGTAATCGCTCTTCCAATCCATCACATGGTCACGGCCAACCTGCAACAAGCTCGATCTTTTCTTAAAAGTGGGCGTTCTACCGGTCGACCCGGATGACGACTTATAGAAAGAGATGTTCACCTCCTCCGGTACAGCAGCAGAATCCGGGTTGGCCACACTTGTAGCACCGACCTGCGTCGACAAATCGGTCCACATGTTGAACGAGCCTGCGGAGTAGGAGTTATAGTCGCTGACGGCCACCCCGTTGGCCAACTCGATCTCGTCTGGAAATGAGTGATGCACAAGGATCGCCATGCCGACATCATCCTCGTCCACACCGAAACGCCTCCGCTCAAGGTAGGCGTTGTGGTTGTAAAAACTGGCATACACACGCTTGACCGCCCGGAACACACCGCGCTCTTCTGACTTTGAACTGTCGCAGCCACACGGGCCGTCGGTGTCGTCATCAGTGTCATCGAGCAAACAGCCGCTGTAGCTGTCATAAAGTCCCGCGCCGGTGAAGTGGCGACTATCCTCGATGTTGGTCGAACTGCGGAAACGAATCTTCTTGGCCCGATCGAATGGCGTTAGAGCAGCAATGATTGCCTGCCGCTGGCTCTCAACAAATTTACCGTCACGAATCAAATCACGAACTGTTTTCAGGGCATCAGCCAAGTCGGATTGCAAGCCGGACTGATGTGCCTTGGCCAAGCGCGCATCAATCTCATCGCGCATCGACTTGTCGTTGGCCAATCGCTGCTCCATGAACTCATCCCAAAGATCAAACGTGATTGCAATGGCCGGATCGGGCGAGTTTTCGGGAATCAACTTTCTCAACAAACTAAACTTGGCCGCCTTGCCACCAACTAATTCGCTGTCGCTTGGCTTGATCTGGTTCATTGCGAGCGTGTATGTATCCGCCTTTTCCTTGGACTCAAATCCCAGCTCTGGCGGCGCCTTGTAGCCGGCGACCGCTTGACGAAATGACTCCGGCAAATCGTCCTCAAGCGCCACCAGTGTCGCCGAGCCAGACGTCGAGCTGTTAATCCCTCCGCCGGCCGAGGTTCGCAACATCACCTCGCGACCAGCAAGGCTGAGAAGTTCCTCGCGCGTGGCTGCGGTGCCCTCATAGTAGAATGGTATCCCGAAGTTTTTAGCCAAGATCGCCACGTGTGAATTGGGCGTCGAAGGATTCATTGCCACGATACCTGCGACCCTCGGAATCTCTGCAGACACATGGTCGGTGAGTAGGATGTCATCGCTGGTCAGATCGCCATTGCGAAATGCCCCGGTGATTTTGTCGCCCTCGACAAATACCAGCCGGCCCATCGCCCAGCCGTAAGAGTAGATCGCGTCCGAGCCGGTTTCCCAGCGCTGCGCCGAGACAAGCGGCACGTCGTGCTGGGCGAGAGTTTCCGCCACCGCGCCGCTGGCGTCCGCCTGCTCGAAGGTCGGCATGTACAACCCGCGCAACGTCTCCGGCTTATCGAGCGCGGCATCGACCAAGCGCCAAAGAAAGCAAACCATCGGCGCGGGGAATTTGTCCTGCCCGACGAGCTGGATGGCGTACTCACTGTTTTTCTCGGAGAACAAAACCGCGCCCATCACCGCACGACGGCCGCCGTGATAAAGCGTCACGCCATCGAACTCCATATGCGTCATGTCGTCGAACTCCGGCACGTGTTTCGTGCCGAAGTCGTAGTGAAATTTCTGCCGTTTGCCGTTCTGAAAATAGACCGTCGCCAAGTCATCCATCAGCACGGTGAATTTTATCCACTGCGTTTCCTTGGGCACCTTCGTGCCGGGCTGCACCCACGCGCCGCCATCGGCCGCCTTGAACTCGACGAGGAATTTGTCGTTTGGCAGGCTGAGTCCAGTTTTCCAGTTGACCGACGCGCTGAGCTTGGGCGGCGTGGTCTCGAGCAGTTGGAAAAATCGCTGCCCACCACCCACCGGCTCCCTGAAACCAAGCGATACCTCCGCCGTGGACGCCACCGGAAACCAGTTGACCAAGTCGCCGGAAAACATCAGCACACCGACCCGACCCGGGCCGATGCCACTGGCTGTGATGGTCGTCTCACCTGGACCTTGGCCAAGTGTCACTTTCAACTCGGACGCCCCAGGCAAGACGCAACCGACCCAGAAAAACAATCCACTCAACCAAGTTGTGTAGAGTTTAAAACTTCGAAAACTAGTGAATCCCCTCATAGCGCCGGGAAAACTATCATTCTTCAAAAACCTGTCAACTGATTAACAAAAAGTGTGCTCAAGAGCCGGCGAGGGGCTCGAGGGGATGGCGGGTCAGGACTTTCAACTGCGCCCGCTCGGCGAGGAGCTTGGCCAATTGCTCGTCACTCGCGCCGGTGAGCTCGCGCTTGATCCCGCCGAGGCGGCGCTCGATGAATTGGTTGCGCAGCCTCAGCACGATGTCCCGCAACTGCTTCGCCGGTTCGGGAATGGTGCGTCCGTCAGTCACGGCCTCGGTGGCGAGTCGCTTGAAAGCGTCGGCATTTAGTGCACCAAGCAGTTCCGGGATTCTGGCCTCGGGGCTCTCGGAGGTAAGGGCGAAGTGTTGCTGCAAAATCTCCCGTACGGCGGGGTGCGTCACCCATTCGGGGTCGAGGTGCGCCTCGAGCCACTCGGTAGAGTCGCGGTCGATGAGCGCGAACTTGAGCAACCAAAACTCCACCGGGCTCGGCTTGGCCATCGGGTGCTCGGCCTCCTCGGGCGGCGGCTCGTCGTACTCCGGTTCGGGTCGCTGGAAGCTGCGTTTCTTTTTTGCGAACTCAGCGCGCACGGCATCGGCGGCGACGTCGAGGCGGTGGCCGACTTTTTGCGCGTAGGTGTCGATGAGCACCGGGTTGTTTGTTTTCTGCACGGCATCCCGCATCTCCTGCACAATGTTGACGCGGCCGCGGTCGGAGTTCGCGTCGTGCAGTCGGCAGAGGTAGTCGAGCAGGAAGTCAAAAAAACCCGGCGCGTCGGCGATCAACTGACGGAAGGCGTCGGCTCCGTTTTCGCGGATGAAACTGTCGGGGTCATGTGGCTGCGGGATGACGGCGACGCGAATGGCTAGGCCACTGGCGAGCAGGTCGTCTAGCGAGCGCAGGGCGGCCTGTTGCCCAGCGGTGTCGGAGTCGAAACAGAGGACGACCTCCTCGGCGTAGCGCTTGAGGATGCGGGCGTGGTCGGCGGTGAGGGCGGTGCCCTGCGGTGCGACGGTATTCTCGATGTCTGCCAAGTGGCAGGCGATGATGTCGAGTTGGCCTTCGCAGACGATGACCGACTTAGCGTTGAGGATGGGTCGCTTCGCCTTGTCGAGTCCGTAGATCACGCGGCGCTTGCTGAAGATCGCCGTCTCGGGGGAGTTGATGTATTTGCCGCCCTTTTGCTCGGCGGAAAGCACGCGGCCGCTGAAGCCGATCACCCGGCCCTGCTCGTCGCAGATCGGGAAAATAAGCCGGCCGCGAAACCGGTCGTAATGACCCTTGTCACCGGCGATGGCCAGGCCGCCTTTCTCGAGCAACTCCGGGTCGTATTTTTTTGACTTGGCCCAGTTCAGCGTGTCGCTCCACTCGTCCGGGGAGAAGCCGAGGCGGAAGCGCTTCACCGCCTCGTCGCTGATGCCGCGCTTGGCCAAATAGTCTCGGGCGGCTTGGGCGCGGGCGTCGTTGGTCAGGGTGGTTTCCCAGCGCTCGGCCACGTGCTCGTGCAGGGTGCGGAGTGTCTCCTTGTCCGAATGCTCCTCGCGCTGGCCGGGGGTCATCTCGAACTCGATCGGGATGCTGGCCCGCTCAGCCAGTCGCTGCACCACCTCGACGAAATTAAGGTTCTCGAACTCGCGCAAAAACGTGAACACGTCGCCGCCCTTGTGGCAGCCGAAGCAGTGGAAAATCTGCTTCGACGGCGACACGTTGAAGCTCGGTGTTTTCTCGTTGTGAAACGGGCAGAGGCCGATGAAGTTTGTGCCGGCGCGCTTGAGCGTGAGGAACGAGCCGATGACGTCAACGATGTCGCTTGCGTTGCGAACCTGCTCGATCGTGGCCTGGGGAATGACGGGCAAGGCAGGTCCGGTAGCCGGGGTTAGTTGGTTTTGTTACGGATCAGCCAGTAGCGGATGGTGACCGCCTGCGGGTGGCCGGGCTTCAGCCCAATGACGCGCTTGTAGTGAACAGCGGCTCTGGCCACGTCATTCAATTTCTGGGCGTACAATCTCCCGGCCTCGAAGTGGGCCTGCGCGTTGTCCGGGTCAATCTGCAGGAACGTCTCGAGTTCGCGTGCGGCGGCGGCGTAGTAGTTGCCCTGCACAAGTGACATGGCGAAGTTAAACCGCGCCGGGCCGTCGTTGGGCTGGATGGCCAGCGCGTGCTCGAACGACTGGAGCGCGAGGTCGGTGTCGCCGGTGTAGTAGGCCGCTTGGCCAAGCTCGAAACGGGCGTCAAACCAAGCCGGATCGGCCTTGGCCGCCTCGAGGTAAGCCGCCTTGGCGCGCTGCCATTCCTCGCGTTTTTGAGCGCCATCGCCATCGTCGAAATAGGTTTTCGCTACTTGCCGGTCGCCGCTGTTAGGCAAGGCCGGGCTCAGGTATTTGTAGCGTGGAAAAGCCACCGCGCTGGGGAGGACATTGGCCACTTTCACGGCGTTTGTGGAGGCACTGGCCAACGGCCTTGGACTCGGCAGCGGGGTGGTCGGGACGGGGGTAGTCGAGCGCCAGGAAACTTGCGACTTGGTTTTCTTCCGCTCGGCCGTCGTTTTTTCATCATCGTCGCCGAACCATTTTATCGGGTTGAGCCGCTGCTTCCAGTCCTTGGCCGGCTCGGCTAATTCCACTTGGGTGGCAACAGGCTCCGGCTCGGGGGAGCTTGGCTCGGCCACTTCGACTTGGGCAACGGCTTCCTCCGGCTTGGCCTCAGGGACGGGCAGCGGCGCGAACTCAGCGACGGTCACGACTTTCGGCTCAGGTGCGACAGGCTCGGGCTCGGGCTCGGGCTCGACGATGGGCGGCTCGACGATCACAACCTCAACCGGCTCGGGCTCGGGAGTTGGCTCAGGCTCCTTCGGCTTGGGTTCCGGCTCCGGCTCAACTTGAGCGACCGGCTCCGGGTCGGGCTCCGGGATTGGGTCGGGCTTGAGATATTCTTCCAAACTTTCGATGAGATCCCTGATATCGGAATCCGACGGCACGAGGCCGTGATATGCGCGATACGCCTCAAGTGCCTCGGGGTATTGTTTTAACTCCTGCCTAACCGCTCCAAGGTGACGCAGTGCCGTGGTATTTTGTTTGTCGAGGGCGATGGCCCGCTCGAAATGATCGGCAGCGACGGCGTTTCTCTTTTGCTTCCATGCGATGGTGCCCAGGTTATTTTGTGCGAGGGGGTCGTTGGGGATTCTGCTGAAACTCTCCTTCGCATCGTCGATTCGTTCCGCGCCAAACTCGGCGGTTCCCTTCTCCAGCCAAAGGTTAAAAACATGGTTGCTCAACCCGTCGGTCTCCATGATTAGGGCATCGAAGTCGGCGGTGGCTTTCTCCCATTCCTCCGCCTCAAGGTGCAGCCAAGCGCGGTTTTGGTACGCTAGAATCTTGCTTTCTTGGCCGCCTTTGTCGATAGCTCGATCGAAGTACTCTTTTGCCCTTATCAAATCCCGGGGCTTGTCGGCCCCGGTTTTGTCTTTGGAGATGATTTGGTGGGCGAGGCCAAGCTGGTTGTAGAGTTTGCCGGTGATCTTGGGTTCCTTTTTCAGGATCTCGTTCTCCTCGATAAACTCCTGGGCCTTTTCCAGCTGCACGAGCGCCTCGGCCGTCTTGCCGGCAGCAAGCAGGCGGCTGCCATCTTCAAGGGCTTTTTGCTCGGGCGGGGTGCACCCGGCGAGGGCGGCCACCAGGCAAACGGCGGCCAAAAGCCGGCCGGTGTGATTTTGCGTGGTCCGCATGGCTGCTGGTGGTAGCATCGTGGCACGGGCGAGTCAAGGGAGGCACATCCTTTCGGACCCGGTTCAACGTGTTCCCCGAAAAACCCAACCACTGGCAGCTGCCGTTTGCCCACGTTTTTTGCTTCCTCCTGGCCTTGGCCCCGCTTGGCCAAGCGCAGGAAGCCGCCCCGCCGCCCAAGCCCCGCATCGTGTTGGTGGAGGACAAGTCCGCCCTGCATGAGTTCGAGGTCGATGCCGCCAAGGTGGCGGAAATGGTGGCGGAGGGGTTGCGGCGGCTCACCGGCAAGCCGAGCGTGGCGGCGGCGTGGCTGTCGCTGGTCACCCCGGCGGACACGGTCGGTATCAAGGTCAACTCGGTACCGGGGCCGATTGGCGGGACGCGCAAGGCGGTGGTCGATGCCGTCGTGCGCGGGCTGCTCGAGGCGCGGCTGCCACCGGACCGGATCGTTATTTGGGACCAATCGCTGGCCAGCCTGCGGACGGCGAGATACGGCGGCTTGGCCAAGCGGCACGGTGTGCGGCTGGCCGGGAGCAGCGACGCCGGCTGGGATGAGTCGGTCGTTTACGAGTCATCGATCGTGGGCACGCTGGTTGCGGGCGACCTTGACTTCAAGCGCGGCGAGGAAAATGCCAGCCGCAAGTCGCACCTGTCCCGGTTGCTCACCGGGGAGTTGACGCGCATCATCAGCGTCTGCCCGCTGATCAACCACAACCAGACCGGCGTGTCGGGCCATCTGCTCGGGCTCGTCGATGGCAGCATGGACAACTCGCGGCGGTTCAGGCTGGATGCCTCGGCTCTCTCAGTGGCTGTGCCAGAGGTTTTGGCTCTAGAGGATGCGGAACAGCGCCGATACCTCGGCGACCGGCTGGTGCTCAACATCACCGACGCGTTGTTCTGCCAATACCTTGGCCAGAGCAAATGTCTGCTGCACTACACGGCCCGCCTTGGCCAACTGCATTTCAGCACCGACCCGGTGGCCCTGGATATCTTCTCGATCGAGGAACTCAAGCGGCAGCGTAAACGGCTCGAGGTGGACTACTCGCCGCCGGACTCTGCCATGTACAAAAACGCGGCGCTGATCCAGCTCGGGGTGAGCGATCCGGCCCGGCGCGAGGTCGTGGAGATCTTCCGTTGACCGGCGCGCACGGAATCGCGGGTTGACACGACCCCACCGTGCCACCCAAAACAGGGCCCGCTTATGAGTTTATTAGCTGACAAAATTGCCGTGGTGACCGGCGCGGGCCGGGGGATCGGCCGCGCAGTCGCTCTCGCCTACGCCAAAATGGGGGCCGACGTGGTCTGCGTCTCGCGTACGGAGGAGAACTCGGCCAAGGTCGCCGCTGAGGTGGAGGCGATTGGCCGCCGCGCGTGGGCGGTGGCGGTGGACGTGTCCGACACAGCCGCAGTCGATGCAGCCGCAAAGGGAATTCTCGAGTCGACTGGCCGGATAGACATCCTCGTGAACAACGCTGGCGTGACTCGCGACAACCTGCTCATGCGCATGAGCGAGGAGGAGTGGGACACCGTGATCGACACCAACCTCAAGGGAGCGTTCAACTTCACCAAAGCACTCACGCGGCCGTTCATCAAGCAGCGCAGTGGGCGCATCATTAACATCGCCTCGGTGATCGGCCTCATCGGCAACGCCGGCCAGAGCAACTACGCCGCAAGCAAGGCGGCGCTTATCGGGTTCACCAAGTCCATCGCCAAAGAATTGGCGACTCGCGGCATCACCGTCAACGCCATCGCCCCCGGCTTTATTGAGACCGACATGACGGCCGCGCTGAGCGAAAAGATGCGCGAGGGCATCCTCGGCAACGTGCCACTGGAGCGATTTGGCTCGCCGGACGATATCGCCCACGCAGCAGTGTTCCTCGCGATGGAGCCGAGCGGCTACATCACCGGCCAAGTGCTCACTGTGGATGGCGGCATGGTGATGTGAGGGGTGGATCCCTGATTTTTTGTAATTCGGGGCTTGACGCCTTCGGCTGGCGTTCTTAAAGAAGCCCCCGAACATTTGGAAACTTATGTCTGATAATTCACCCGCAGATCGAATCAGTAAAATCATCGTCGAGCAGCTCGGCGTCAACGAGGACCAAGTCAAGCCGGAGGCCAAGTTCGTTGAGGACTTGGGCGCGGACTCGCTCGACATCGTCGAGCTGGTCATGGCACTGGAGGAGGAATTCGGAACCGAGATTCCCGACGAGGACGCTGAAAAGCTCCTAACTGTCGGGGATGTCACCAAGTTCATCGAAGACATCCAGACCTAAGGGCTGAAACTCATTTCGGGACAGACCGGGTAGCTTGGCTTGGCTGCCCTGCTTCGTTTCATGGCGGATTCAACACGAAAGCGAGTCGTCATCACCGGCCTCGGCGTCATCACCCCGCTTGGCCAAGGGATCGGCGCCTTCTGGGAAAATCTCCTCGCCGGTCAGTGCGGCATCGGCCCGGTCACCGCATACGACACCGAGGGCTACGCCTGCGCCATCGCCGGCGAAGTCAAAGACTTCGACCCCACCCCGGCCTTCCCCTCGCCCAAGGAGGTTCGGCGCACCGACCGGTTCACCCAGTTCGCCATGGTGGCCGGCTGGGAGGCGATCAACGACTCCGGGCTCGACCTCGACGCAGCCGACCGCGACCGCATCGGCGCTTTCATCGGCTCCGGCATCGGCGGGCTTGGCACGATGGAGAAACAGCACAAGACATTGCTCGACCGCGGCCCCGGCCGGGTCTCCCCATTCTTCATCCCGATGATGATCCTCAACATGGCGTCCGGGATGTTCTCGCTCTACAACGGACTGCGCGGCCCCAACATCGCCACCTGCTCCGCCTGCGCCACAGCCAGCCACGCCATCGGCGAGGCATGGCGCACCCTCGTCATGGGCGACGCCGACGTCATGCTCGCCGGCGGCACCGAGGCCGCCGTCAACCCTATCGCCATGAGCGGGTTCGATAGCATGAAAGCCATGAGCCGACGGAACGACGATCCCCAGCACGCCTCACGGCCATTCGACGCCGACCGCGACGGCTTCGTCATGGGCGAAGGCTCCGGCGTCGTCGTGCTGGAGACCCTCGAGCACGCCAAGGCGCGCGGCGCGCGGATTTACTGTGAGATCGCCGGCTACGGCAACACCGCCGACGCCCACCACATGACCTCCCCAGCGCCCGGCGGCGAAGGCGGCGCGCGCGCCATGCGGGCCGCGTTGGCCTCCGGCGGCCTCAACCCCGAAGACATTTCCTACATCAACGCCCACGGCACCTCCACGCCGCAGGGCGACGTCTGCGAGACACAGGCCATCAAGACCGTCTTCGGGGACCATGCCCGCCGCCTCGCCGTCAGCTCCACAAAAGGCGCCACCGGCCATATGCTCGGGGCTGCCGGCTCGGTGGAGATGGCCGTCTGCTGCAAGGCACTCGAGACCAACATCGTGCCGCAAACCATCAACTACGATACCCCCGACCCCGACTGCGACCTCGACTACGTTCCCAACAAGCCCCGCGAAATGGAGGTCAACGCCATCGCCAACAACTCCTTCGGATTCGGCGGCCACAACGCCTGCCTGATAGCAAAAAAGTTCAAATAAATTGGTGGCATGGTGCATTAAGTACTGTATTCATTGGGATATAGTGACCAATCAAAAGTGTATCAATAGTAAAACATTCGTCATACGATACATATTCCGATACACTATCTGAGGTGGCCAACAGTAAGCTCGGATACAAACCCAGAGAAGTAACACTCCATGGTAATAAACGATGGAGAATAGCTTACGAATACGTCACCCATGGCAATGGCAACCGAACAGCGAAGTACTATACCTACAAGACCAAAGAAGAAGCGCTTGCCAAGCAGTCAGAACTTCTGAGAATTCAAGCTCAAGGAGATGAGTTTGCAAGAGAAGCATTTCAAATATCCAACAACTTCAGCGTGG
>ENA-OREN01003702-OREN01003702.1-marine-metagenome-genome-assembly--contig:-NODE-3702-length-13989-cov-12.176970_pt1 | contig 13989 bp, 13 predicted proteins | sample MGYA00248624_ERZ508555 | MGnify/ENA primary metagenome ERZ508555 (study PRJEB26222, sample SAMN06267773) | marine metagenome | isolation source: Saanich Inlet, British Columbia, Canada | place...
ACTGCGCCAAGTGTTGACTCAAAAACACTGATAGATAACCCCGAAGAATCACTCTCAAGGGCATATGATTTAGTTATTAACGGTTCTGAAGTCGGTGGTGGCTCAATTCGTATTCATCAGAGCGATATGCAAAAAACTGTTCTAACTCTCCTTGGTATTGGTGACGAAGAGGCAAAAGAGAAATTTGGTTTTTTACTTGATGCACTTGACTATGGTTGTCCACCCCATGGCGGCATTGCTTTTGGCTTAGACAGGCTAGTCATGACCCTTAGTCAAACTGAATCAATTAGAGATGTTATTGCATTCCCTAAAACGCAAACAGCAGCATGCTTATTAACTGATGCACCTTCAAGTGTTTCTAAAACACAGCTTAAAGATTTAAACATTAAGGTTACTCTTCCGACTAAAGCTTAATAATGCAAAACATTGAAATAGAACAATCAATCGAAAACTCAATTAAAGATGCTCTTAAAGAAAATAACGCAACTTTGGTTGCACATTACTACGTAAGCTCTGATCTCCAAACTCTGGCTGAAGAAACAGGCGGAATTGTATCTGACTCTCTTGAAATGGCGAGATTTGGTCAGAATAGTGAGGCCGATACCATTGTCGTTGCAGGGGTTAAATTTATGGGGGAAACTGCCAAAATTTTATCTCCAGAAAAGCGCGTATTAGTTCTTGATACTGAAGCAAACTGCTCCCTTGATCTATCATGCCCAATTGATGAATTTTCTAAATTTTGTGATCAAAATCCTGAACATGTCGTTGTAGTCTATGCAAATACCTCTGCCGAAGTAAAAGCCAGAGCGGACTGGGTTGTAACTTCTGGGAGTGCACTAAATGTGGTCCAAAAGCTACATAATGAAGGAAAAAAAGTCCTCTGGGCGCCAGATAAACACTTGGGTCATTATGTTCAGTCGATGACGGGAGTAGAGATGCTGATGTGGGATGGTGCTTGTGTTGTGCACGAAGCATTCAAAGCTGAGGGTATTGAAAGACTTAAAGAGATTCATCCTGAAGCCGGTATATTGGTCCACCCTGAATCCCCGAAGGAAGTGATTGCACTTGCAGATGTTGTTGGCTCTACAACGCAGCTTATTCATGCAGCTGCATCTAGACCTGAAAACACTTTTATCGTTGCAACAGATAACGGTATTTTCCATAAAATGAAAGAGGTAGCACCCCACAAAAAATTTATTGAAGCCCCAACTATGGGAGAGGGAGCTGATTGTGAGTCATGTGCTCACTGTGACTGGATGGCTATGAATAACCTTGAAAAATGCCTAGATACTCTCAACACAGGTAATAATGAAATCCACATCAATAGTCAAATTATTGATAAGGCCAAAAATTCTATTCAGCGCCTTCTGGAATTTACCAAGTAACTATAGGAGAAACTTACTCAAAATGGCAGGACACAGTAAATGGCATAATATTCAGCATAGAAAAGGTGCACAAGATGCCAAGCGAGGCAAAATATTTACAAAGCTCATTAAAGAAATTGTTGTAGCTGCAAAGATGGGTGGTGGTGTTCTAGAAAATAACCCCTCTCTTCGTGCTGTGATTGACAAAGCTTTAGCTGCAAATATGAAAAGAGACACAATTGAGAATGCTGTTAAGCGAGGCTCAGGAGATTTAGATGGTGAAAACTATGAAGAAATACGCTATGAAGGCTATGGTCTTGGCGGCACTGCAATAATGGTAGATTGTCTGACAGACAACAAGAATCGAACCGTTTCTGATGTCAGGCACGCTTTTAGCAAACATGGAGGAAACCTTGGAACAGACGGCTCAGTATCCTACATGTTCTCCAAACAAGGCTTTATAAGTTTTGGCTCTGGGGATGAGGATACAATTATGGAAATTGCAATTGAATCAGGGGCAGAAGATATTATCACAAACGAGGATGGGTCAATTGATGTTGTGACAACACCAGAGAATTTTTTTCCAGTAAAGGATGCATTAATTGCTAGCAACCTAATCCCTGACCACTCACAAATCACAATGGAGCCCGCTAACCGCATCGAACTCAATCTTGAGGATGCTGATAAATTTATGAAGCTAATTGATAGACTTGAAGATCTTGATGACACTCAAGAGGTCTATCATAACGCCGATATCTCAGACGAAATACTGTCTGAATTATGATCGCTTTTCATTCAGGAATTCAAGCGCTTAGGAATTTTAAAGTAAAGTCACTCAATAAAAAAATTGGTGCACTCATCCCTGACATTGAGTTAGTTGCCTCAGAATATATACACTTTATTGAATCAAAAGATAATCTCAACTCTTCAACTAGATCAACGCTTGAAAAACTCTTTGACTATGCTCCAAAGGTGGATCTAACTCATTCAAAATTCCAAATAACAATTTCACCAAGGATAGGGACTATTTCGCCATGGTCTTCTAAAGCATCTGAGATTTGCCAGCTTTGCGGATTATCTGACATCAAAAGAGTAGAGCGAGGCATAAATTATCATTTCAACCGAACCGCTAACGACAAAGAATTAAAAACGATTCTTGAATTCGTGATGGACAAAATGACTGAATCCTATCTCGAAAATATCGACCAATCAAATTTATTATTTAATGAACTTAAGCCCAATAAATTTAACAGTATAAACATTCTTAAAAATGGTAAATCAGCTATCCTTAAGGCTAACATTGAGCTTGGACTTGCATTAAATGACAGTGAGATTAATTATTTATTTAACAGTTTTAAAAGTCTTCAAAGAAACCCTAGGGATATAGAATTAATGATGTTTGCTCAAGCCAACTCTGAACACTGCAGACACAAAATCTTTAATGCTGATTGGACAATTGACTCTGAAAAACAGGCGATTTCTCTATTTGGTATGATCAAAAACACCTATCGCCAAAACCCTGATGGTCTTTTATCTGTCTACAGTGATAATTCTGCAGTCATGACTGGCTATAAATCAAACTTTTTTGAGCCTGATAAAGATGGAATCTACAACACATCAAATGCCGAAAAAGCAGTACTTATGAAAGTTGAGACTCACAATCACCCAACTGCAATTGCTCCGGATCCTGGTGCAGCGACTGGTTCTGGTGGTGAAATCAGGGATGAAGGGGCCACCGGAAGAGGCTCTAAACCAAAAGCCGGTCTATGCGGCTTTTCAGTCTCAAATTTAAAGATACCTAGCTCAATCCAGGACTGGGAAAAGGATTATGGAAAGCCAACTCAAATAGCATCAGCACTTGACATTATGATTGAAGCGCCAATTGGTGCCGCATCTTTTAATAACGAGTTTGGAAGGCCCAACACTTGTGGATACTTTAGGGCCTATGAGCAGCAAACTGCTAATGAAGAGGTAAGAGGTTACCATAAGCCAATCATGCTTGCTGGTGGAATCGGAAACATTAAAGAGAATCATGTAGACAAAGGTTCAATCTCGAATGGCGATAAGATCATTGTGCTTGGAGGGCCTGCAATGCTTATTGGGCTTGGTGGTGGAGCCGCTTCAAGTATAGGCAGTGGTGATCAAAATGAAGACCTTGATTTTGCCTCTGTCCAAAGAGCGAACCCTGAAATGCAAAGACGCGCTCAAGAAGTTATCAGTGCTTGTGCCAATCTAGGTGAGGCAAATCCAATTGTATCAATCCATGACATTGGAGCTGGCGGGCTTTCAAATGGAATACCTGAACTGGTAAATGACTCTAAAAAAGGTGCAAAGCTTCAGTTGAGGTCAATACCTAATGACGAAAAAAAAATGTCGCCACTAGAAATATGGTGTAACGAGTCTCAAGAAAGATATGTCATCGCCATTAAGGAAAAGAGTATTGATTTATTTGATCGAATTTGTGCTAAAGAGAGAGCGCCTTATGCAGTTCTTGGAATTGCAACTGATGACAGACATCTCACCCTTGAAGACTCATTTTTTGAAAACAAAGCTATCGACCTTGAGATGTCGCTACTCTTTGGCTCATCACCTAAAACCCATAAAGACGTTGTCACACTCCCTAACGTAGAAAAAGAATTTGATTCTAGCAATATTTCAATAAGTGATGCCATTAGTCGATTACTTCATCTCCCTACAATAGCGAGCAAAAGTTTCTTAATTACGATTGCAGATCGCTCAGTGACTGGACTCATTGCAAGAGACCAAATGATTGGGCCTTGGCAAGTTCCCGTAGCAGATTGCGCGATATCGCTATCCGATTTCAATGGCTATCAAGGCGAGGCAATGTCTATTGGTGAAAAAACACCACTTTCTCTTGTAAATGCCGCTGCAGCTGCAAGAATGAGTGTTGGAGAGGCGCTGACCAATCTAATGAGTGCCTACATTGAAGACATTAGACACATCAACTTATCAGCAAACTGGATGTGCGCCAGTGGACACCCAGGAGAAGATGCAAAACTTTATGAGGCTGTTAAAGCCATCGGAATGGAACTTTGCCCTGAACTCGGATTAACGATTCCGGTTGGCAAAGACTCAATGTCCATGAAAAGTTCTTGGGATGAGAACGAAGAAAGAAAATCAGTGACAGCCCCTCTTTCACTTATCATCAGCGCCTTCTCAAAAACACCTGACACCAGAAAGCAAATTACCCCCTTACTAGATACTGAAATAGAGTCTGAGCTTTTTTTAGTTGATCTTGGATTTGGAAAAAATAGAATGGGTGGATCATGCTTAGCACAAGTATTTAACCAAATTGGAAACAATGCGCCTGATCTTGATAACCCAAAGCTTTTCTCTCAATTCTTTTCATTAATTAATACGTTCAACAAAGAGCGTTTAATTACTGCTTATCACGACCGCTCTGATGGAGGCGCTCTAATATCTTTATTAGAGATGGCTTTTGCATCTCATTGTGGTTTAGATATTTATACCTCAGACCTTTTGCCTGAATTATTTAATGAAGAACTGGGATGCATCATTCAGGTCCCACTAGCCAACATTAATAGAGTTCTTTCATCTCTCGAAGGCATTGGACTTAAAACCTCAACAAAACGAATTGCTAAAATTAATTCAAACGATGAAATTGTAATCTATCAAGAAAATGAAATCGTTTTTCAAGAAAAGAGAAAAAATCTTTATAAAAAATGGTCCTCAACATCTTACGAAATTGCAAAATTAAGGGACAATCCAGAGTGCGTTGAATCTGAAAATAATGAAATCCTTAAAGACTCTAGCGGCCTCAAAGTCTCTCCAACATTCGACCTCAATGAATCTATAAGTGCACCCTATATAAATACTGCTGTAAAACCAAAGATTGCCATACTGAGAGAGCAAGGCATTAATGGACATATAGAAATGGCAGCTGCTTTTACTCAGGCAGGATTTGAAGCAACGGATGTCCATATGAGCCAGATACTTTCTGGAAAAATATCCTTATCGAGGTTCAAGGGCTTAGCTGCTTGTGGAGGATTTTCTTATGGAGATGTTTTAGGTGCTGGAAGAGGTTGGGCAAACTCAATCCTATTAAACAGTCTTGCCAAAGATAAATTTTCTGAATATTTTTTAAGGAATGACAGCTTTACTTTAGGTGTTTGTAATGGCTGCCAAATGATTTCTAACCTTCAATCAATCATCCCAGGATCAAAGGACTGGCCTTCTTTTGAAAAAAACACATCAGAGCAGTTTGAGGCGCGTTTAACAGGGGTCAAAATTAATAACTCTAAATCTATATTCTTTAACGGAATGGAAGGCTCCATAATGCCAATAGCAATCGCACACGGAGAGGGAAAAGCGAACTTTGGCTCTAGAACTGAGAGCTCTAGAATTGCTATGCAGTATGTCAACCATTCTGGTGATCCATCTCAAACCTATCCACACAACCCTAACGGTTCTGAAAACGCTGTAGCAGGTATTTGTGATGAATCTGGCAGAATTACAATCATGATGCCTCACCCTGAGAGAGTTTTTCGGACAATACAAAATTCTTGGCATCCAAATGAATGGCAAGAGAGATCACCATGGCTCAGAATGTTTGAAAATGCCAGGAAATGGATTAACTGAATGAAGCAACATAAGACCTTATCAAATGACGCCCAGTAAAGTTATCAGAAGTAATAGAAGAACCCTAAGTATTTCAATTAACGAACAGGCTGAATTAATTGTCCGCGCCCCTCATAAACTCTCCATTAGCAAAATTCATGACTTTATCAATGAAAAGGCGAAATGGATTAACAAGCAACAAAAGATTGTAAATAATCGTTTAAGTGACAGCTCCATTGACAAAAATATGGCTTTATTTTTAGGGTCGCTTTATCCCATTAAAATATCAATGGACCAATCCAAAAAATTAACTTTCGATGGTGAAGAGTTTATAGTAGGTTCTAGTGATCAAGAATTGATTCACTCATCTATAAAGAAATGGTACAAAAATAAATTTAGAGAGATTGCCATTCCAAGACTTAACTATTTTGCTGATAAATATAACTTATCTGTAAACCAAGTTCGAATCAAGGAACAAAAAACAATGTGGGGCTCTTGCTCATCCAGAAATAATATCAACTTAAACTACCTTTTAATCATGGCCCCCATGAATGTCATTGACTATGTCATTATTCATGAACTAGCGCACACCATTCACAGGAACCATTCATCGAATTTTTGGAAAACAGTTGAATCAATGATGCCTAACTTCAAGGAAGCTAAAACTTGGTTAAAAGACTACGGCTACAAACTAAGAAAAGTTTAATTTGAACTAGCTATTGTATTTTTCAACAGCCTCTTGCATTGCATCTTTTAGAGTGTCCTGCTCAGCCATTTCAATAATAATATCACCACCGCCGACTAATTCAGAGTTGAAATAGATTTGTGGAAATGTAGGCCAATCAGCAAAGTCAGGGAGACTTTGAAAAACCTCTTGATCTTCAAAAACATTAACATAGGCAAACTCTACTCCCGTTGATGCTAAGGTTTGAGATGCGCGGGCAGAAAATCCACACTGTGGAAACTGCGGAGTTCCTTTCATATAAATAACAATTGCAGCGCTATCGACTTGCTTTTGAATTTTTTCTAATACTTCCAATTTATTGCTCCGATTTTTTTCCCACTATTTTAGTCTAGTATGATAAAGTCTGCAAAAGATTCATATAATAATTATTGCTTTATTGCCTGAGAAATGACGTATTTTTGACCCTGCTTAATTTTTTTATAATTTCCAAAAACTGATTTAAAATTATTTTTTATAAAGTCCCTGAGACCATTAATAGTAACAACAGTTATTGATCCCCCTGGCTGGAGTGCATCAAATGCATCGTGAAGAATAATGGAAAGCTGCTCTCTTCCAACCTTGGCAGGAATATTTGAAATGATTTGATCAAATTTTATATCATTCGGAACTTGCAAAAATGCGTCAGAAAGATATGCTTTAACATTATCAATTTGATTAATCTTCGCATTGTATTTTGAAAGTTCAACTGCCACAAAATCCTTATCAACCATATGGACCTGACCTTTGTGACACTGTCTAGCTAATGCAAGACCAATTGGGCCATAACCACAACCCAAATCAAGACAAACATCATTTTCGTTTGCGCCAATATATTTCATAAGTAGCAGCGTGCCATCATCAATAGATCGAGGACTAAAAATCCCCCAACGAGTGTGTAGGCTAAATCTTGAATTTAATAGCTCTACATCTAAAACAATGTCTTTCTTGAGTTCGGCAATATCTTTTCTATCAAACATTTGGCTAGCTATCTTTTGTTAAAAAATTATGCATTGAATTTGAAATTTAAACAAAATTATCTATGTTTTATTTGATTTTGATGAACATCATCACCAATATGAACCTCGCCTCTCTTCTTAGCAAGTTGCACCTGCTTCTCTCTTTCTCGATATCTATCAACTTGCTCTATATTTTTGGTTCCATGACACCTTGGGCACGATGCACCCTTCTCAAAGTGTGGATGTTTAGTGTCCTCCTCGGTAATAGGGAAACGACATGCATGGCACTGATCATATTTACCTTGCTCAAGATTATGCTTAACAGCAACCCTATCATCAAATACAAAGCATTCACCCTCCCAAAGACTCTCCTCCTCTTTAACCTCTTCCAAGTATTTGAGAATCCCACCCTGAAGATGAAAAACATTCTTAAAGCCCTCAGACTTTAGATAGGCTGTCGACTTTTCACAGCGAATTCCACCAGTACAAAACATGGCAATTTTTTTATCTTGATATTTCTTTAGATTATTTTTTGTAAAATCTGGAAATTCCCTAAAAGTATCAGTATTTGGGTTAATAGCACCCTTGAAGCTTCCAATTTCATACTCATAATTATTTCTGGTATCAATTAATACAACATCAGGATCATTGATTAAATTGTTCCAGTCCTTTGGCTTGACATATGTTCCAACGGATTGATTAGGGTCAATTTCTGAGAGACCCATAGTAACTATTTCTTTTTTTAATTTGACTTTAAGTCTTTTAAATGGTGGTTTTTTACTATATGAGAATTTATATTCTATCTCAAGAAATCTGTCATCAGATTGAAGGTAATCAAGAACTTTTTCAATGCTTTCTTTGCTGCCTGCGATGGTTCCATTTATTCCTTCTCTTGCAAGCAACAGAGTTCCTCTAACGCTCATAGATTCTAAAAATGATTTAAGTGGAGTCTGAATATCTTCAAAATCATCTAGCCGAGTAAACTTGTATAAAGCACAGATAGCATACATAATTATTAATAACCCTACAAAAAATGTTAATTTTACTTGTCAAAGAAAGTAATTTAACTTTATTTGGACTTATCATAAACATTAAAACTCCATTAGGGCTCCACTATTCGCAATACCGACAAGTGTATAATTCACATCTTTTCTATGTTAATAAATCTAGCTTTTAACGAATTAGAATGATTCTAGAACACATTCAAAATCCCAGTGATATCAAAAACCTTGATATAGATGAGCTTACCGAACTTGCAGAGGAAATTAAACTATTCCTAATCGAAAGCATTGAAAAAACAGGTGGGCATTTGAGTTCTAACCTTGGAACAATTGAATTAACATTGGCCATGCATTATGTGTTTGACAGCCCCAACGACACTTTCGTTTGGGATGTAGGGCATCAAGCATACACGCATAAAATATTAACAGGTCGCAAAGATTTGATGTCAACCCTTCGCCAAAAAGGTGGTATATCTGGCTTTACAAAGAGAAGTGAAAGTGGGCATGATGTCTTTGGTGCTGGCCATTCCTCAACCTCCATTAGTGCGGCCCTAGGAATTGCCATGGCGAACAAACTCAACAACAAGTCAGATACTTCAATCGCCGTTATTGGGGATGGTGCACTATCCGGTGGAATGTCATTTGAAGCAATGAATCATGCTGGCGATACAGATGCCAACCTGCTCATCATTCTTAATGATAACGATATGTCAATTTCTAAAAATGTTGGTGCATTAAGCAAATATTTGACGCGCCTTATTTCTGGAAAGATATACTCAACTATGAAATCTAAATCACTTGAGCTACTTGAAAGACTACCTCGTATTCAAAAGTTTGCAAAACGATCTGAAGAACATTTAAAAGGAATGATTTTGCCAGGCACTCTCTTTGAAGAATTAGGAATAGATTACTTTGGACCAATCGATGGACATGATATCTCCATATTAGTAAAAACTTTAGAAAATCTTAAAAATCTTGAAAAACCTAGAATTCTTCATATCATAACAAAAAAAGGTCACGGCCTTGAAGCTGCAGAAGAGAATCCATTGAAATTTCATGGAATCTCTCCTCCGTCCTCAACAAGCAATAACTTTCCGAGTTATAGTAGTGTTTTTGGAAAATGGCTTTGTAATACTGCTAAAGATGATCAAAGCCTTATAGGGATTACACCAGCAATGTCAGAAGGGTCAGGCATGGTTGAATTTGCAAACAGCTTTCCTGAGCGTTTTGTAGATGTTGCTATTGCTGAGCAGCATGCAGTCACTCTTGCTGGCGGAATAGCAACTAAAGGCTTAAGGCCTGTTGTAGCAATTTATTCAACTTTTTTACAGCGTGGCTATGACCAATTTATTCACGATATTGCCCTGCAAAATCTAAATGTTACTTTTGCAATAGACCGAGCAGGACTAGTTGGCGCAGATGGCGCGACACACGCCGGCATTTTTGATTTAAGTTTTTTGAGATGCATCCCTAATATTATTATTATTGCTCCAAGCTCTTCGTTAGAGATGTATAAAGCGCTCAACTTTGCTCATAATTACGATGGCCCAGTTTGTGTAAGGTTCCCAAGAGGAAAATCTGAGATTGAGGAATTTGTTTCAGACTCAACGATTAAGCTTGGTAAAGGAAATATCGTTAAAACTGGAAAAGATACCGCTATATTTGCCTTTGGAAATATGCTTGAGATTGCCCTTAAAGCCTCCGAGAAAATTAACGCCACCGTTATAGATATGAGGTTTGTTAAACCTTTAGATAAAAACCTAATCATTGAGATTGCAAATAACTCCAAATTGCTTATCTCTATTGAAGATAACACAGTTAATGGCGGTGCAGGTAGTGCCATTAATGAACTATTACAAGAAAATAATATTAGCACGCCTTTGAAAATTCTTGGCGTTCCAGACAAGGTTACTGAACATGGTTCACAATCTGAGCTTTATGAACTTTATGGCCTCACACCAGAAAATATTATTAATATATCAGAACATAAATGAAAGAGACATTAAAGAAATATAGCCCAAAGCGAGAGAGTGTTAACTTAGGCTGGCTTAATAAGCATTTGTCTGATCCAGAGCTCTGGAAATGGAATAAAAAGACTATCGCCAAAGCTTTTGCTATCGGACTATTTTGTGCCTTCCTTCCTATGCCAGCACACACTCTTTTAGGTGCTGTTCTAGCTATAATATTTTCAGGCAACATCTTACTTTCGATGCTCATGGTTTGGGTAAATAACCCAATCACCATGGTTCCCATTTATTATTTCACCTATAAATTAGGCGCCTCTATCATGGGGATTGAAATGGATCCAGGCTTTGAGTTTTCATTTTCATACCTAATGGATAACTTAGGGAGTGCAACCCTAGCAATGTGGGTGGGAGGAATAATCACTTCAACTATTTCAGCAATAATAGGCTATTTTGCAATCATTACGATCTATAAATACAAGGCAATTAAACGCGTTAAACGTTGGAAATAGGAATTCGTCTTCTTATCTGTGCCTCAAGAGTATCAACCAATAAATCATTACTCACCTTGCTGTGAGTCTTTCCATCAATATAGAGTAGATTTGGAGAGCCGCCCGTAAGGCCAACACTAACCTCTTTTGCCTCACCTGGGCCATTCACAACGCAGCCAATCACTGCCACATCAATTGACTCAGTAATATCCTCAAGGCGTGACTCAAGTTCGTTGACAACTGAAATGACATCAAACTTTTGCCGAGAGCATGATGGGCACGCAATTAAATTTACTCCTTTTTTTCTTAAATGAAGTGATTTCAAAATATCAAAGCCAACCTTGACCTCGTCGACTGGGTCAGAGGCAAGTGAAACTCGAATAGTATCACCAATCCCTTCACTCAGAAGTAATCCCATCCCAATTGAAGACTTAACAGCACCAGAACGAAAAGTGCCAGCTTCTGTTATACCAAGATGAAGCGGGTTATCAATTTGTGAGGCAAGTTTTCGATAGGCAAACACAGTCATGAACACCTCTGATGCCTTCAATGAAACCTTATAGTTATTAAAGTTAAGTCTATCAAGAATATCAATATGTCTAAATGCCGACTCCACCATTGCTTCAGGCGTTGGTTCAGTATATTTTTTTTGTAGATCTTTTTCAAGTGAGCCAGCATTAACACCAATTCTAATTGGTATTCCATTATCTTTTGCAGAAGCAACAACTTCCTTTATTCGATCCTCTTTTCCAATATTACCTGGATTGATTCTTAAGCAATCAGCACCATACCCTGCAACTTTTAAAGCAATCTTATAATCAAAATGAATATCAGTAATTAAAGGGATATCGACACGCTCCTTTATTTTTTTAAATGCCTCTGCTGCTTCCATAGTTGGAATTGATACTCGAACTAAATCAGCTCCCGCATTCTCAAGAGAGTGTATTTGGTTCACTGTAGAGTCTACATCGCATGTATCAGTATTAGTCATACTCTGCACACTAATTGGAGCGTCTCCTCCAACAGCAACATTGCCTACAAATATCTGCTTAGATGATCTACGATTAATTTTGTGTATTTGCTTCATAATTACTAATTACTTCGTCAAGACTCTCGCTATTATTAATCGTTATTTCAGAAACTGATTCGTCAACTTGATTGACTTCATCCGATTGATTTTTTATTAAAGAACCAGGTTCATTATCCTCAACTGGCCTACTTATGACGATTGAACTGGAGCCGCCCTCAGGTAACTCTAAATCCTGAAAATAATACCACACACCTAACAGAATTATAAATAACAAAACAACCCAAAAGAGTTTTCCTTTAGTTTGTTTTTTCTTTTTAGGATAGTAATCTATTCCGCTCAGCATTTCTTTTGCTCTTATCTAAAACTTTCCCAGCCAACTGGCCACATGCTGCATCAACGTCATCACCTCTTGTTCTTCTTGTTGTGGTTCTTATACCCGCTCTAAAGAGAACGTCTTGAAACTTATCAATCGTTGAAGGGCTTGATGTTTTGTATTTAGACTCTGGAAAAGGGTTAAAGGGAATTAAGTTTACTTTGGCTGATTCACTCTCAAACCAATAATTTAATAATTTTGAAAGGGCTTTGGCGTGCCCAATAGAATCATTGACCCCGTCAAGCATGACATACTCAAATAATATATGCCTTTCCTGGGTTCCAGCCTTTAAATAATAATGACATGCCTTCATCAGCTCTTTTATAGGGTATTTTTGATTGATAGGAACCAGCACATCTCTAAGTAAGTCATCTGGCGCATGTAGAGAAATGGCAAGGCTAACAGGCACAGTGTCAGACATTCTCAATAGAGCAGGCACAATTCCAGATGATGAGACAGTTACTTTTCTTCTTGAAAGGCCGAATGCCCAATCATCTAAAAGAATTTCACACGCATCATAAACTGGTGATTCGTTAAGGAGAGGCTCTCCCATACCCATAAAAACAACGTTAGTGATTCTACTATCATGGTCTTCAAGATAATTTTTAGCAATCAAAACTTGGGCTATGATCTCATGATTCTTAAGGTTTCGATTGAAGCCCTGATAGCCAGTTGAACAGAAAGTACAAGCCAATGAGCATCCCACCTGAGAAGAGATACACAAAGTTCCTCTATCTTTTTGAGGTATATAGACACTTTCAACATGGTTGTCTTCACCGAGCTTAATGACCCACTTAACTACTCCATCCTTAGAGTGACTCAAAGAGACAATCTCAGGCATACCTATTGAAGCTATCGAGTGAAGTTTTTGCCTTAAATCTTTAGAAAAGTTATGCATATCATCAAAGTCCGTAACACCTTGATGATAAATCCACTGCATAATTTGTTTTGTGCGAAATGGCTTCTCATTTAAATCAGAAAAAAACGCCTTAAGCTTACCTTGAGTAAGTCCTAATAAGTTTTGTTTTTCTAACATAAGAAAATACCTTTTTTATCTATCTAGTTCTTGGACAGACGCCATCATCACCAAAGAAATATGCAATTTCAATTGCGGCATTTTCTTGAGAATCAGAACCATGAACAGCATTTTCATCCAAGGACTCAGCAAAGTCAGCCCTTATTGTTCCTGCATCAGCCTCTTTTGGGTTAGTAGCTCCCATTATTTCACGATGCTTCGCAACCGCATTTTCACCTTCAAGCACTTGGACCATAACTGGGCCAGATGTCATAAAACTTACCAAGTCATTAAAGAAAGGTCTGTCTTGATGAACGGCATAGAATCCCCCAGCCATTTCATCATCTAAGTGAATCATTTTTGATGCAACAATTTTAAAACCAGCACTTTCAAAACGTGAATAAATTTGGCCAATTACATTTTTAGCTACAGCATCTGGTTTAATTATAGATAGAGTTTGTTCCATGGATAA
>ENA-OREN01003707-OREN01003707.1-marine-metagenome-genome-assembly--contig:-NODE-3707-length-13967-cov-20.295032_pt1 | contig 13967 bp, 14 predicted proteins | sample MGYA00248624_ERZ508555 | MGnify/ENA primary metagenome ERZ508555 (study PRJEB26222, sample SAMN06267773) | marine metagenome | isolation source: Saanich Inlet, British Columbia, Canada | place...
CAGTATAATCAACTAGAATTAGTGAACCTTTATCAAAAGTCAATGTGTTCGGTTTCGAATTTCCTTATATTAAGTTAAACCTTGTCATTGTCTGCAAATTAGCTCCCGCAAAACCCGCAGATTCGCAAACTGGTATTTTATTGAAAATTATCAATAAGGATGAGAGAAAATGAGTATTCTTACGAAAAAAAGGACAACAGAAGATTATGAAGAAAAAATATCTTTACTACCTACAAACTCACGAGAAAACGTTCAAGCTGCGATCAATAATTTCAAGAAATTCATTTTAGAAAAACATCAAAGCACACCTGACCAGATTTGCGGGGAGTTAGTTGTGATAAAAAAACAACAAGGAGATGAAGAATACGAAGATGCATTGTATAACTTTCTTCAAGAATGGATAGACTGGAACATTTCAAAGAAAGCAGGAGCTTATACAATTAGAACAAGATTTAGTATACTTAGATCATTCCTGTATTCTCTAGGAGTAAAAACTAATCCTCAAGACATTAAACAATTATTAGATTTTCCAAGAAAGATTGTTGAAGAAAAATATCCACTAAAAAAACAAGAACTAAGGGATTTAGTAATAGCTCAAGCACGTAATCCAAAGAGACAGGCTTTCTATTTGGCTTGTAGTAGTTCTGGAATGAGATCAGGTGAAGCATTACACATCAAGAAAAAAGATTTGGATATGTCACTAGATAGAATAACAATTCGAATTGATGCTGAATATACCAAAACTAAAACTGGTAGAACTACATTTGTTTCAAAAGAATGTGGAGAAAAAATCATAACATATCTTCACAAATTAGATGATGATGATTATGTGTTTACAAATTCAAAAGGTGATTTTAAAACTAGAGGGAGAGCAGAACAAATGGCACTAGCAAGTGTTTTAGAAAGATTAGGATATAATGAAAAATATTTATCAAATGGATTTTACAAAATAACATCTCATAGTTTTAGAGCATATTTTTTTACACTTGCTACAAGAAAACATGATGAAAACTATGCACATAAAATGACAGGACATGGTGGTTACTTGATGCAGTATGACAGAATGGATGATAATGAAAAGTTGAAAATGTATTTAGAATTAGAACCAGAACTAGTTGTTTTTGATCAAACTAAAAATGAATTAGAAATTAAAAAATTAAAAGAAGAAAAAGAAAATTATCAAGAACTAAGAGAAGAAGTAAGAAAATTACGAGAGTTTCAAGCTGAACAAGACAAACAAGCTATTGAAAAGATGAAAACAAAAGGGATTATCTATGAAGAATACACATGAAATTCATTTAGAGAAGAAAGAAATTGTGATTCTATTCTTAATGATAGGATTTCTTACTAATGGAATTACAATGATAGTTGGAATCTTCTTGGCATTTTGGATTGTTTATCGAATAGTAAATCGATTTTCTAAACACGAAGATATTGAATTTCTAAATACAGATTTTGTTAACTAAGAGTTCTTAATTTCTGGGTTAAGCGTTTTTCTAATATATTTAGCCTCGAAAACATATGTTCATCATCTGTAAATTTTGGAATATTTGGTTGTTTTATCTTCCAAAATTCTTTTTGAGTAGGAATTTGTGATTGAGGACTAGCAAACCAACCCATTACAAAACTTTCCCATGATTTCTTTTCTTTATGTATGGTAGGTAATTTTGAATCATCAATGTATCTCCAAAGATTTGTTGTATTATCTGCTAAATATTTTGGAACTTTACCGCCAAGATAATGATAAACAGATCTTAAAACAACATATTCTTCAAATATTTTTCTAAATTCTAACATAATTTCTTTATTTTTTATTTCTAAATTTAATCCATTTTCTGAATTATCAAGAAAATTTCTATATGTTTGCCAAGTATCATTTTGCCATGTTAATTGTATTCCTTGGACATACAAATATGCCAAATAATATTTGATTTGTGAAGTAATAAATTCTTGGATAAATCTTCTTTGTTTCGTACCTTTTGTAACATAATTAGCAAAATCAATCACATTTCTAAATGCAATGTTATTTTTTAATGAAGTTGTTCTAAAAGATGCAAGTATACCTTTTGAAGTTAGATAAAATGTCTTTTCATTTTTTTTGTACCGATGTTTATCTTCAATTTTTTCTACTAGATAACCCCTATCAAGTAAACTTTGAAAACAACTTGAACCATAAATTCTCTTTTTAACTGCCCATCTGTCTAAAGGATAATCTTCAGAATTTTTTGTGAATTGGGAAATTTTTGTGATATTACCTGAACCGTGTTCTGCAAGGTATCTTATGATGTTTTGATAATCAGGTGTAAGATCAAATACAAAGGAACTCATTTTTCGTAGAGTAAGGCTAGTCATTTATGTGATTATTAATTGAAATCATTGAAATTTAAGCCTATTTTAAGAGAATTTATGTGATTAACTCCTTTTCAAGAATAAATTTTCAAACTCTATATGCAAAAAATTGTTTGTAAGAAACATAAACTTGAACTATGTATTCCTACAAAAGATAGAGAATTTCTTTTAGGTAAAATGCATAATGATGTTGCTCAACTACAATCACATCACAAACAATTCCCTTATTGCAAATTTGAAAAGGTTGGGGAAGAGATATGAAGGAAAAACAAACTCTAGTAGAATTAAAAACAATTGTAAATCTTCAAAAACCAGATTATGATGACTCATTAAGTAATTTACCTAATCAAGATAAGATAAAATTTAGAAGAGATAGAGTAAACCGTCTAAAAATAAGAGGGTGTATGGATAAAGAAATTGCAGAAAAACTTGGTTGTTCACTTAGAACTGTTGAAAAAGATTTACAAAACATTAGAGAATGTTCAAAAAAATGGTATACAGATGAATCCATAAACGATTATTGTCAAGAAATACAAGATTTTGTTATTCTTTATGATTTAGCTATTAATGATTTACAAATCTTGTATAATGAAACAACAGAAATTAAAGAAAGAGTAAAAATCCTAGAAAAAATTATAGAATTTAAAGGGAAAAAATTAGAATTATATTCAAAAACTAAATCTGTAAAGAATTTTACAGGAGAATTAAAGGAATGATTTTTATTTTGATAAATATTTTCTCCCTCACAAACAAATATGGTGGCATACATGGGTAGAACATTAACTACAGCTAAAAAACTAAAGTTTTTACCGTTGTTAATCGAAAGAGATGATTTTGTATGTTTTTATTGTAAAGAAAAATTTGAAGGAAATGATTACATTTACGAACATCTTAACAATAATCGTGCAGATAACAGACCTGAAAATATTGTTTTAGCACATCAAAAATGTAATATTGAAAAGATAGACAATATTGGATATATCATAGAAGCACAGGAGAAGCTTAAAGAAAACGAAGAAACGTTGTTTCTGGGAGAAAATAGTGTAAGAACAGACGTAGCAATGCCTACCGAAATCACAATTTCCCATCAATGCTATAGCATTACAAATGAAAGGATCTCAGAAATTATCAAAACTCATGGAAAATATGAGTTCAAAGAGGCACTTTACGACTGTATTTTTCTATGTAGAGAAAAAACGGGGAACGGTTCTGAACAGGCAATAAGAAGGCACATTCTAACACTCACTTCATCTGTTGCTAATTTTGAAATCATAAAGAAAGACAAAAAGAAATGGATAGTGAAAAGATCAAAGTAATAGAATTATAATTGTTTTAGATATGAATTATAATTGTTTTAGACTAGTTTAGAGATTTATAATAAAAATTAAAGCTAAGCAAATTTCCACGAGCAATCAAACTTGTAATTAGTATAATCGGGTCTACACACAAAATTTTAAAAATTTCTGTAAAAAAAGATATGTAAATCATTTATCTAATACTAATTAGATTTATTCAAAAATAGATTATTTGTTCTGAAATTTTTCGTTTAATCTCTTTAGTATTTCCCCTGCAATATCATCTTCATCACTAGCAGGATGATTTTGAATTTCCTTTAACGTATCTGCTTCATGTTTACCTGAATTTTTCCAGAAAAATAGTGTATCTCCATCATACCATTTTGGATACCATCCTCTTTCCTCAAGCCAACTGTAAATTTCTCTATGTACTCCACAAAGATACAGGTCTTTTACTTTCATTCCTTTGTGATTTGGATCTGTATCTCCATTATCTGATAGCAAAATTTCCCCATATTCGAGACTGTGATTAAATGGTGGAAGTCCTTTGAATATACAACCACTTCCTGCTCCAATAGTCCATATTCCTCCTTTTTCATCATTAAATTCTTCAGAAGTTTTCATAAAGTCAATTTCAGTTACTAATTCTTGTAGTCCTTTCATGACTTGTTCTCTAGTCCACGGTTTCATTGTACCATTCAAGACTGTAACAAATTTCTATTTATCCGAAGCCATTTCTTTCTTTCTTCATAATTAATCATTACAGTTCCCAACAATCTCCAGTAACTAGCAGAATGGTTTGGAATTTTTAGATGGCATACTTCATGTGCCACCACATAATCAATAATTTTTGAAGGTGCTCGAATCAAATTTTGATTAAAATTTATGGTTCCTTTTTTTGAAACACTACCCCACCTGTTTTTTTGATTTTTTATGAGTATTTTGCCATATTCAACACCAATTTTTTTAGAATATTTTTTTGTTGATTTTTCTAATAATGGCAGTGCTTGTTTTTTTGACCATTCCAAATATAATTTTCTAATTCGTGGTTTTGAAATTTTATTTAATTTGACTTTAAATTTACCATTTTTAAGGCTAAATGACTCTAATTTTTTGGTTTCACTTACATCTAGAAGATAATTTTTTCCAAGAAATGGGAGTCTAGAACCATGTTCAAAAGTAATATTGAATTTATTTTCTTCTTTTACAGATAGTTGTTTTTTGAAAATCCATCTAGAATGTTTTTTTACCAAGTTTTGAATATAATTATGAGATTTTTGTTTAGATGTTAAAACTTCAATGCCAGAAGTATCAACAACTATTTCAGTAGTTCTTCTTTTTGTTTTATGAACTTTGTAAGTAATTTGAGAATTACCAAACTGGACACTATTCATCAGGATGCATCCTTGTTAAATCAATTATAGTAATTGCAATTTTTTGTGCATCTTTAATTTCAATTTTTTTCTGAAATAAAATATCTTTTACCTTAACTCTCATTTCTTTTAATACACTTTCTTTTTCTCTCCACCCAATAACTTTAAGGGGTTTTAATTGATCTAATATTTCAAAAGTAAGTTTTTTTGCATAATCTGTATCTAGAAATTTTTTCAGAGAATTGAAATATGCAAATTTAATTGCAGAATCAAATCCTAAAGAATTCATTTTATCATCCTGATTAAACAAATCAGATAAAAGATGTTGTAATTCTTTGAATTTATCTGCATCTTCAAACTTCTTTGCTTTTAATTCTTCAATTAATGCTTGAATTTTTGCTCTAAATGGAATGTAAAAATCTGGATCTTTACTTTCTTCATCATCTATTACTTTTCTAGCTCTACATTCAATCATACTAGCTTTTGTTCTATTAGAGCTGTATGACTCCAATAATTCCATAAAATTTTTGTTGTTAATATGAGAAGGTTCAATTAGTTTTATCGTATCTGAGGCTGTGATACTTTGAAGGATCAATTTTTTTACTTGTGCTCCAATTTCTCGTAGACCTAGATTTTCATCATTAAACGCATTTCGTGCGGCTTTTCGAGCATCAGATAAGAGGGTTAGATCTTTAGCATATTTCATAGCCTGATGATCAGGCAATAGCATATCCATGTATTTTGAAAATTTCAAAAAATCATTGTTGAATTCTTCTCTAACATCGTCAGGTTCCAAAACATTAACCATAGCATCTAGATCTTTTTTATTTTCAATATCTTTAAAGTAATTCATCAATTTATCACGGTATAATTTCAACATGGTTGAAATATTTTCTAAAGGTTTGACGGATTGTTCAAGTTCAGCAATATCTTCTTGATTATACATCTGATAAGCTTCTCTGAGATTTTCTGAAATTCCCCAATAATCTACAATTAATCCATGAGATTTCTTGTAACCATCTCTTGAAACATGATTTCTGTTTACTCTAGAAATTGCTTGTAAAAGGCTATGCTCACTTAATCCCTTATCAAGATAAATTGCTTGTAAAATTGGAGCATCAAATCCAGTAAGTAGCATATCAACAACAATTAGGATTGAAAGTCCATCTTCATCTGTTGTAAGATTAAATCTATCTTCAACTATTTCTTTTTCTTTTGAAGTAAGTTGATACTTCTCCCATCCTTTTTCTTTATCTTTAGGATCTTTACTCATAATAATTTTTGATTCTGGAGCTTTCATATCATCAAGAATAGTTTTGTAAATGACTGCAGCTTCTCTAGATGGTGCAACAATCATTGCTTTTAGTCCGTTTGGTTGTACAATTGCCTCATAATGATCTAGTATATCAAGACAATTTTTTCTAATCCTATCTTCTGCAGTTCTTACTATTGTTTTGTTAACATATTTTTTCTTTGCAATTTGTTTTGTATCTTCATCTAAATCTTTAACAATTCTCTGAAAAACTTTTTCAACTGATTCTCCTTTTACGTCAATTAACGTATGTCTACTTTCATATAATACAGGTACAGTTACCTCATCAGCTTCTGATTGAGCCAATTTGTATTTGTCAATATATCCACCAAACCATTGCTTTTGTTTTCCTTTTTTCAGAATTGGTGTGCCTGTATAAGCAAAAAATACTGCATTTGGTAGTGCTTCACGCATACTTCCTGCAGTTATACCAAAATTTGTTCGATGACTTTCATCAACCAAAACAAATAATGGTTCATCAGATACTGCATGAATTTCTTCATCTTCTTTAAAGAAAGGAAATTTTTGAATTGTAGTCATTATGGTTTTACCTTTATTTTTTTCAATCATCTCTCTCAGATCATCTCTATCATCAGCTTTTGTAGGAGATGGAAATCCACATGAAACGAACGTATCATGAATTTGTTTATCAAGTTGTCTTCTATCTGTAACTACAATAACAGTAGGTTTGTCATACTTGCGTTTTAATCTCATTGCAACCCATAACATGTCTAAAGATTTTCCAGCACCCGGAGTATGCCAAATTATTCCGCCTTTTTCTAACGGATTTGTTCCAATTTCAGTTTGTAGTATACATTTTTGAACAGAACGAAATTGTTGATATTTTGCAATCATCTTTATTCTTTTACTTCCTTTAGTATCATAAACCATGAATGTTCGTAACAATTCCATAAGATTTTGTTTATCCAACATTCCAGCAATCAAAATTTCCTGTTTTCTTACTTTACCGATTTTTTCTTCAACTTGTTCTTTTGTTAATGGGAAAGGATCTAACCATTCTTTGAAATGATGAGCATCAGCGTATGATGGTGCAAATTTAGCTTGAGTTCCACAGGTAATAATTAAAATTTGATTATAGTAACATAGTTTTTCATAACCAGTGTTTAATGCCTGATATTTTGTAAGATTTTTTTCAATTGCTTCACTTAATGGATTACTAATGTGAGGTGCTTTACATTCAATTAATACAAGTGGAATACCATTAACAAAGATCATTACATCAGGATAAATGTACTCTTTATGTCCCCACATCCAAAATTGGTTTGTAACTAGATAATCATTTTTATCATCTTTTGTCCCAACATTTTCAAAATCAAATAGTTTTACAGTTCTAGTTTTTGTCTCTCCAGGTAATTTTACTGTGATTGGTTGCAAGTGTTTTCTAGATAATCCGATAAATTTTGCTCTAGCTTCTTCATTGGCATCAAGTGGAATATTTGTGTTAAATCTTCGAAGTTGATTTATTGCATCTTGAATTGCTTCATCTTCACCTAAAATCCATTGATTACCATCATCATCAACATTAATGCGTTCAATTGCATCTTTTACTCTATCCAATAGGAGTGGATCACTATACTCATCTCGTTTTTGATTTAGTTCTTTGTTAGTTTTGTACTCATAACCCATCTTAACGAGTTGTTCTATAGCTGGTTTTTCTGAAAACTCCCACTCTTTTCCATGACCTTCAAGAATCATACTCTTACCTCTCCAGTCAACAATTTTTGAATAAGTGATTTTTTTACTTTCTTTAGATTTTCTTGATATTTTGTTTGTGTGATAATTTGTTCATCTAAATTAGATAGGATACCTGCAATTTTTTGTTGCTCTGGTAATTTTGGAAAAGGTACTCGGATATATTTACAGGGTGTTTTACCTAGACCATATACTTTTGAACCTGTTACATAACTGATAATTTGAATTTTTACTGAATTTATGGATGTTAAATATTTAATAAAATCTGGTGAAATTTCTTCATCCTTTATTCTAAGTACAATTGTATGTAGCCCTGCAACAATTTTTTTATTTTTAACATTTTTTAACAAGATGCTACTTCCAGATCCTGCAAGATCTTCGGATGCATCTGCAATGATAAGATCTCCTTCTTTCAACAGAGGAAGATTTTTGACTTTTTCTATATCTATTCGTGGTATTACTTCTAAATTACAATCTAAACTAAGATTCCATTTAGTGTGAATATCTCCATAATGGATATATCTTATTTCACTAGTTTCATTCAAATCACTTCTTGCATTTGTTCCTGAAATTAGAAAATCAAAAACATCGTTAATTTTTTTGACTTCCCAATCATTAGGTATATCGATATCTTTTTGAAAGAGCCATGGAATTTTTTTGAATTTTTTATGATTTATTCCAACTGTTAGTAATTTTTGCATTAATCCTTGTTTTAATGAATTAATTTGGATGATTATTTTTTGTGTAGATGTAATTAGTTCATCTATGTTTGAAATGATTGATGATATTTTTTCTTGTTCTTTCACTTTTTTTGGTGTTAGTATTTTTATTTTGAAATAATCTTTTATTGTAATTCCTGTTTGTGCAGCAGTATACGAATGTCCAATCATATAATTTCTAGACCATTCTGAATTTAAATGATAAAATAAGAATTTATGATTCAACGAATCTTTAATCGTGAAACGTCGTAAATTACCTGCAAAATAAGTTTCTTTAGCCTTTTTTGACACTAAGACTGTTTTTCCAACACCTTCTCTTACTAAAGATATTTCAATATAGATAAAATCATTTTCTTTAAGGAAATATTTTTCTTTATCTACTTTTCTTCCTTTAATTTCTTCAGGAAACTTCGCTAAAGTAAATTCTTCATTACCAATGATATCGTAAGTATAGAGATCTGCCATTTGCACTATTTTATATCCAGAAATTGTTTCTGCTAATTTATTATGTAATCCCGAATTTTGTTTCAGTAACATATCTTGTAATGATATTATTTCCCAATCTTCTGGTATCTCTATATTCTTACCAAAATACCATTTTTTTAGTTTGTAACCTTTTCTTGGTTTTAGAACTTGTTTCAAAGTTTAATGTTTAACTCCTTGAGGTCGGATTCCACTTGTTGCTTGAGTTTTTCTTGTTCTGAATACGATTTCTTGAGTTCATTATACGCTTTTTGTATATCAATAGGAATCTCTGGTTCCGAAATATCAACATATCTAGGCACATTGAGATTAAATCCATTTTCTTCTATTTCTACTAGATCTGCAATATGACAATATTTGTCAATATTCTTGTATGCATTAATGCTTGATTTAATTTTTTTAATATCTGAATCTCTTAATTTATCTCGTTTTGTTAATTCTTCATAATCTTTAGCTGCATACATAAACATAATTTTTCCTTTTCTTTTTGCGGGTTTATTTTTATTTAACATGATAATACAAGCTGGAATACCTGTAGCATAAAACAAGTTTGAAGGTAATGCTATGATACATTCTATGTGATCCTTCAAAACTAATTCTTTTCGTATTTCAAATTCAGTTTTACCTCTATACAGAGCTCCTTGGGATGAAATTATTGCAGCCTTTCCCTTATCATTTAAAATTGAATACATATGTTGAATAAATGCAAAATCAGCTCTCTTTATTTTAGAAGGGATTCCAAACTTGAATCTATTCCAACTATCTTTTGATGCATAATCCTTCTCATTCCAATTTTGACTGAAAGGGTAATTGGCAATAACTTTATCATATTTTAGAAGACCACCAGATTTATCCATCAATAGAGGATTTTTTAGAACATCTGCGTGTTCAATTCGTGTTCCTTTAACTCCGTGCAGAATAATATTCATTCTACACATCCCATAATTTCCATAGTTTCTTTCTTGACCGTGTAATTCCAAGTTTTTGGGGTTTCCACCTTTTTCTTCAATGAACTTGGCTGCCCAAATCAACATACCTCCTGAACCACACGTAGGATCACAAATCTTATCTCTACTTTCTGGTTCTAATAATTCTACCAAAAGTTTCACAACCTCTCTAGGAGTAAAAAATTCTCCTGCAGATTTTCCTGCTGAATCTGCAAACCTTTCTAAAAGATGTTCATATGCTTGACCAAAAATATCTTCATTTTCAAGATGTGAATTTGATAAAGAGTGTTTGTCAAAATGTTCTACCATTTCAAGAAGTGTATCATCTGGAAATTTATTTTTGTCATTATAATCTGTATTTGTAAAAACACCTTTTAATGGAATATTTTCAAGTTCAATTTTTTCTGAAACGTTGTTAATCATTTCACCTATGTTATCTGTACAATCACTAATTTTTTTCCAACGAGCTGTTTTTGGAATGAAAAAATCATGATAGTCAGAATCTTCCCATGCAATTTCTTTGGGATGTTTTTTCTCTAGTTTTTCTGCATTTTCAATAAATTGATCATTTAATCTTTTAAGAAACATTAAGGTCATAATTGGCTGCCTAAATTCACTAGGATCAATATCTCCTCTTAAGATATTTGCAGCGTCATCAAGATGTTGTTTTAATTTTTGAAAAGTTAACTTATCTGACAATAAATATGAGATTCACATTAACCTTATAGGCGTTGTTTCGATTTATGATCAAATTTCCACGAGCAATCAAACCTATAATAGATCAACCAGATCTACATACAAAAAATTTAAAATTTTATGAAAAATGAATTATAATTGTTTTAGATAATAATTACAAATTTTGTTATCTACACAATCCAAATCCCATAGTCATGGCATAATCTGGGTGTGCTGGATTACATAGATCTTCTTCTGGGTGTTCCAAGTAATAATCTTCAACCCAATCTTCATTTCCACCTATAATACTACCATCATTTGGAGGAAAATCAGAAGATGATAAAACAAAAATCCCGATTAAAGCAATAATGATACCAATAATCAAACAGTTTCTTGCTTTCTTTGAATCAGATTTTCTCAAAACAAGAAAAGCGATTAATCCACCTATAATACCAAAAACTATTGGTAGTAAATACCAAAAATTGCTTCTTGTAGATTTTTGAAGATTAGAGTGATTTTGTTGTCCACACTTTGTACAAAAATCATGTTCTTTATCCTTTGATACTCCACAATTTCCACAAAATGATTCTTGAGTTTTAGGATGATTTTCAGAGATGTTTTCTGATTTTGGATTATTTTCAATTTTAGGTGATTCCTTTGTAGATTGTTCTGTATTATTTGAAGAAGAATCATACTCAGATTGAGTATTTGCAAACAGGTGTTTTTCTATTAATTCATCAAGATATGTGCGATCAGAATCATACAATTGTTTATTATTTTTAATAGTCTCTTTGATGTGTTCTAGTCTTGCTAAATCACCTACTCGTTTTGCAATAAGCGTATTTACATCATTTAGAAGACTACCCATGATAATTCTATCAACCTAAGAATATGAAAGTATTATAAAATTATTCATATATAATTTCACAGAACCTGTAATTATTAAGAAAAGAAGTAGAATGAAGACATGATTCAAGCTTATGTTAACATGAAAAAAATATTTCTTGGTATTTAGTCATCATTATTTTTGCAAATTGTATTTACAGTTCATTATCTGAAATTCACAAATAGAAAACTAGTAACGAACATTTTGTGAAACTTTTTAATCAAAATCGATCTTGCGATCATCGTTACTACCATCAAAGTTATGCCCTTATGAACTTCATAGTAGTGGTGTCAATTTTTTTGAACTGATTTTTAAGAAAAAATTGTAGAATCATTAATACCCACATTGATCATATGCATTGTCAGGGAGATTATTATGGACAATTTACAAATAAGAAATGAAATCCAGAATGTGAAATAACAGAGTTATGGAAATACAGTATAAGATCAGTATTGTAACCGCAATAATTGTTGTTTTAATTATGGTAGATTACACCGTAGGTCATGAATATTACTCAAATGGATCATTAGATGATACTTTAGATAAAATGTGTGTACAGCAATGTACCGTAATTACTACAAGTAGTTTTTCACCGATCAATTTACTTTTTGAAATTCCCATAGTTACTATCATTGCAATATTTGTATGGTATTTTACTACAAAGTCAGAAAGGAAAAATCGTAAATACACTAGGAGAAGAATTGTTAATCGATATTTGAGTTGTTTAGCTGTATCAGGAGCTTTGTTAACTGTTCCAGAGAATAGAACAAATATTCAAAATTTGTTGAATTTTGTGTCACAGAATTATCAAAATATTATTGAAAGATCAAATCGACATGCAACTCTATTAGATGGAAATGAAATTGATAATTTTGTTGCTGAAAAATCTCATTTACTTAATACATTTACAAGTAAATTAATTGTAAATCCTAATGATGAACTATTGTTAAGAGAATTTTATGATTATCTAAGACAGATACTATCAGACTACATCAAAAATTACAAACTAAATGAATTTAATGAATATGTAATAAAGGAGTAGATTTTTTTTCTACAACAAGTTTCCAAACAGCTGGATGATTATGACATGATACAATGTATGGTGCCTCATCACCTTTGTTTAGTGTAATAGTTTTTTCTTCATCAGATACAAAACATGGAATTTCGCCAATTGTTGAACTACCTTCGTAAATAAAATATCCAGAAATAGGAGATAGTTTACCACTTGTAATACGAAGCTTTTCGTTCATACTATGTATGAGTCTAAAGACTATTTAGAAATTACTCTTAGGTAGTCTTAACAGTTAACGCCTAGATTTGAATTATTAAAGAAAGTAATATTTGATTTCAAAATAACCAAGCACAGATTAATAAAAGAAAATATTGTTTTCCATGATTCAAGAAATTGTTAACACGAAAGAATCACTTCATGATATTAAGTTAACAGGGTTTAGAGAGCTTTTAGTTTTTCTTCTGCAGTTTTAAGACCTGCTTGAGCATCAACATCATATCCCATCATTGCTAATGTAGATGAAATTGCAGAAATAGTTCTCATAACATGATAAGGACTAACTTCTCCCATACATCCAACTCTGAATACTTTACCTTTAAGATCACCAAATCCACCAGCAACTAAAACTTTGAATTTATCAGCTAGTGTACTTCTGAAAGTTTTGTCTTCAAGTCCATCCAAGTAATTTAATGCAATAATTGAGATTGAACGATCTTCTTCTTTTGCAAACGGAGATAGACCCATTGCACTTAGACCAGAGTATAATGCATCTGAACAAACTTTGTGACGTTTAAAGACATTTTGTAATCCTTCCTCTAAGATCATGGATAATGCTTCTCTGTATGCATAAAGTAATGGTAGTGCAGGTGTGAAAGGAGTGTGTTTTTCTCCATCATAAAATTTGAAATATCTTGCTAAATTGAAATACATTGTAGGTGGTGGATTTTCAATCATGTATTTTTTGGCTTTAGCACTAATAGATAGTGGTGAAATTCCTGGAGGAGCTGCAATTGCTTTTTGTGCACCAGTCATACATACATCAATATTCCATTTATCAACTGGAAGTGGAGCACCACCAAGTAGTGAAACAGAATCTACTACATAGAATGCATCATTTCTAGATGTTAAATCAGATACTTTATCAAGATAATTTACCATTGTTCCTGTTGAAGTTTCATTGTGAACAACATAGAATGCTTTAAC
>ENA-OREN01003709-OREN01003709.1-marine-metagenome-genome-assembly--contig:-NODE-3709-length-13964-cov-12.440268_pt1 | contig 13964 bp, 7 predicted proteins | sample MGYA00248624_ERZ508555 | MGnify/ENA primary metagenome ERZ508555 (study PRJEB26222, sample SAMN06267773) | marine metagenome | isolation source: Saanich Inlet, British Columbia, Canada | place...
GTCGGATAACAGTTTCGGGCCAGATTCCCCTACGAAGAGAAACAGAGAAAACGAGGGTTGGACGGTAAGGTCTTCGAACCAATCGGTACGGTTGGTATCAAAACAATGGGGGTCGCAAAAAAACCGGTACCAGGAAGTGGGAGAAAAAGGAGGTTGAATTTTCAGGTAAGCTTTATGTGCCAGCCAGTTAATCAGAGCGGTTTTACCTTTTTTGTTCAATAGTTGTAGCGCATTTCGAATTCTTCGAAATCGCCATTTATGGTCGGCGCCAAGAACGGTCTGACGAAAACTGAAGATAAGAAATGGGATGACGCCATAAAAGGTCAACCTGAAGTCATTCAATTGAAAGGGTCCGAGGTAAGGCTTTAATGTTTTGGGGTAATCCAATTCAAAAGGATCAAAGCGGAAGCCCTTTGGCTCGAAACTGTAGCGAAAAAGATGTTGGGTTTGGCCGGGAAGGTGTGGGCGTAAGTTAATCACTGGCACGGCGGGAGCTGACACATTTGAACTATTCTCGGCGACGGTATCGCCTGCAGGGTAGCTGTCAGTAGTTGGAGTTTTGGTTGATTTGGCTGGATCAGATGGGGTTCCATTGCCGTTGGGGTTGGCTATCCCATCTTCGGCTTGGCGCCCCTTAGAATGTGTTGAGCTATTCTCTTCTTGCCGGGCTTGTTTTTGCCTGTCCTTCAGAAATCTTGTCACAGCATTCCTACTACCATAACCTTTTGGAAAATAGGCCGGGAAGGTTTCAACCGTATCAAGTGCATTGAGAGGGTAAATTTTCGGAACAAATAGCATGTCGCCACTTGGGTGGTGAGCATCGTAACTTAGCCGATACCAACCCGGTGGCATCCGCCGCTCTTTCGCGAGAACCTCAAGCTGCGGGTCAACCCCGTTCACACTCCAGCCATCTCGTGTGATAACCGTGTTTCTCGCAGATTTGATCTCGCAGTTGATAGGGACAACTCGAAATAAACGGGTATACAGACCCCAAAAGCGCCGCGCACCGTTTAAAAAAGTCATAGCAACTGTCGATGAATTTTCATCAGGCAATAAAAAAAGGGGTATTAGGCAACGAAACTGGTCTCGATAGGGTTGTGAAAACAGGTGGATTCCAAGCTGAAGAGTCGAGCTTTACTTATTGGTTTACGTTGACTGGCCAAATCTATGAGCAGTCAATGGTTGAGTTTTCATGGTAGTTGTCGGCTTATCACCGGCCGAGAATATCATTATCGATGTTATGTTGCTGCTTGCGGGGGAGCGAGACCCACCATAAGCAACTTATCGAATCTGCTGGTCGGTAGATGAACCTAGTATTTAGTCGTACCCTCGACTGGTTTTCACTAAATCCTTAATCAGTGCGCGCCAGTGTAACAGGATAACTGCTGCTCTCATTGACCTCGATTATTGCCCACCAGCAAACGTGCTGAGCCGCATTGATGGGAGCGTCGTCCGATAATCAATAATCCACATCATTCTTGGATGCGATCAGTACGATCTCCTCAACGTTTTCAAGTTGCCCCATCCGGTCGGTGAGGTCATCTGCTGTGATGTCATCCTTTAGGGCAACGTCATAGGTCAAACTGACACTGGTGTTATCACCGGAAGGTTCCATGTGTAAAAGATCGGAGCGTTTGCAGGCGGCGTTAATGGCCTCAAGGTAGCCGGCGCTGTCACCACTGCGCATAAAGCGAAACCGCAGGATGAATTCACTCTTGTAGACTGCGCCGAAGTTGGTCTTGTACAGGATAAAGGCAACCAGTATTACGACAACTGTTCCAGCTCCTGCCAGAAAATAATTACTGGTCCCTGCGGCCATGCCCAGTGCGAGAGCGCCAAAGATAAACGCCATGTCCTTGGTGTCTTTGAGTACCGTACGGAACCGGATGATAGACAGCGCCCCTACCAGGGCGAATGCCCTTGCCAGGCTGCCACCGATCACCATCATTACAATGGCGACAATCAGGGCAACAAAAACCACCGTCTGGCTGAATGATTGAGAGTAAGACAGACCTTTGTGAGTCGCTCGGTAGGTGACTGACAGCAGCACCCCGATCACGAACGCGGCCACCATATTGATAACGATCTCGGTATAAGAGTAGTTCAGCAGGTTACCTTGGGGGCTTAAAAGAATCGTGTCCATTTCGTGTGTTTTCCGGTTTAGTGTTCGTCGTAAGCCATATCAAGGACTTCCATGCCAGAGACTATTTTCGAGATCGAAACTCGTCTTAGCTCATGAGCCTGAATCACCTGGTGGAACCAGGCGGGCAGGTGGTGGCGAAATTTTACCTCGACCACAGTGCATCCTGCGAGCACCCGCCTCGGCGCAGAGGCAGCCCCAGGGAAAAGGCCCATGGCTTTAATCGCTCGTAACTGCTCATCAAATGTGATCCGGAAACTCGGATCGTACTTGCTGATGTAAGGCCGCCTCTGGTAATCAATTAACGCAATCGGCTGAAGAGATTTACGGTAAAGGTCATATTCAAACTGATCTCGAACCTGACTTTCACTTGCTTTGCTGAGTAGCTCATTGGAGACGAGGTTACCCGCGAGGGTATTCCAGCTCGCACCAGGTTGCACTGGTGTGCGGTGCTTGTAAACCAGGTTGTTGTGTCGGCCCTTTATCTCAAGAAAAATCGGAGCGCTGTCCGTGAACGTTTGCGCATAAGTGCGAACTCGAAATTTATAGCGTGATTTCAACCCGTCAATCTTGTCGTGAAAGGCCGAGTAACTCGGATCATCGAAATACAAACTGCGGACAAAGTATCTGTGGTCCGGAAGTTGCGCTACAAAAGGGTCGTAATCAAGAAAATACAACAGATCTTTTTCCACCGCTTTTCTCTTGGCGCTAGATAGGATGTACTTGAACTCAAAACGTGCAAAATGCAGCGGTGATGTACTGGCAATGGGCTTCTCTCTAACTTCAGCCATCAATCGCGCTTCCCCGGCGGTCCGGTGCAATGTGTTCTAGGAGGTTGGTTGGAATCTTTTCCAATTGATCCAGCAATCTTGAATCAACGAGATCCGGATCGGGGAGAAGGGCATCGTGCACAGCCCAGCGGGAATGACCATCATCGACAGCCATGGTATGGACCCGCTTACCTTTTGCCGGTAGCTCAAGGTAGGAGTCGAATATGTCGATTGCCGAGCGTTTCTTGGCAGCTGCGCTAACCTGGCCACCACTCACGACTGATTTGGCTAAAAAGATAGTACCGCCCTCACCATAGCGCCAGTTCTTCTTGTAGGCATGCAAGGCGGTTTTATTGTTCGTGAGAGTTTGGTTGAGTAATACCGCCGTGGAGCGGTCTTTGGACTCGACTCCGATGTTATTGCCAGTCAGCTGATTGTTAACAGCGTACAGCCGGCTGTTTTCTCCTACTGAGATACCCTTGTCACCATTATTTTTGAAAATGGACCCGGTGATCACCGCCTCGGTGGTCATAAGGTCTACGGCATCATTGCCGCTGCGCTCAAAGTAGCTGTCGCTGATACTGGCCGTGGATATATCAAGATCCAGAGCATCAGAGAACGCATTCTCAAAACGCACCCGCTCAAAGCGGATGTCGCTATAAACGGCATGGACCATGTCATCCACAGTATGGCTATTTTTGAAGTAACAGTCGGATATGGCTACATCCTTGACATCATGAATCGACAGCATTGCCGAGTATTCAAAAAGGTCTCCCTTAAGACCGCTGCCATCGGACATCTCGCAATGCGACAAAGTCGAACCATCAGCGCCACGACCTGATAGGACGATAGCACCCCATGGGTCTTGGTCGGCTACCGCGCTGATAAAGCGGATCGGTGCCTCGCGGGTACCCTTTGCTGTCAGACGGCGCTTTAAGACTACTGTTGCCTTGGAGGCCAGGTGCAAAGTGGTGCCCGGTTTGATAATCAGCGGCTGATCCAGAATCTGATGACCTTCAATGGCGACTTCGCCCGACCAGATTATGGGTTCAGGCACTGTATTGACAGCTACCGGGGCATAGAGTTGGGAGAACACAGTAGGCGTTATGGAATCGACAGGCTGTGCGGGTACCCAGCCATCACCCCGGTCTATATCAAGACCGGTCAAACGTAAATCAGAGTTAAGCCCGGTGAACGTGATTTGATAATAGCCGGGGCTGACCTGTAACTCAGCCAACGGTCTGGCTTCGTAGTCAATTGCTAGATCAGGCAGAAAAGAGGCATAGAGAGCGATGGAGTTAGGGTCAGTTTCTATGATCCCAGACGGAAGGTCGACAACTTTCTTTCCGCCAGGCGTCTCGAAGTGGACTTTAGCAGTGATGCTGTCGGCCAGTTTTTCGTCAAACATTAATCGCATTGCTTGAACTGGCCGATTGCCGTCTACCAATAGGTCCAGTCCCGCGCTATGATAATGGAATCTTGCGCCAGAAATCTTATTGCCGATCCAGTGTTTCTTGGTAGTAGCGAAAGTTGTTTGAATTTGCTTTTGTAGTTTATGCATGGCGTTGGTAACTTTCGTTACATCAGCAGGTCTTAAAAACGCATCTGTTTGTATTTCTGTTTCCATCGTCTTAATTGAGTCTGAGACTAGTCTGAGAAAACCTTGATCTTTTCCTGAACGAAAGAACTCTTTTAAAGCGTTATTGCGAGCGCGAAGAAAATCGCTATTACGGAATAGTAATTTATGCAGGTCGCTGGAAATTACGGGAAACCCACTAGGTCGCGGGCTCCAAATCCACCCAGCGGGATCCCAGACAAGGGGAAAGAGCCTGCCCCGCCAGGGATCATAGTAAAGGCGCCAGTTGTGGCTGTTTGAGGAATGTTTTGTGCTAGCCAGAGTTTCGAAAACGCTAAAACGACCCCATGCTTCCATATCCATGATCTCACTCAATGCGGCCTGACTCTGCTCAGCTTTGTGAGCTTTCGTTAGTTCGATAAGTTTTTTCAGTGGCGCGAAAGATCGCGGGTTATAGTGATTGTTGATCGCTACTTTGTCCCAAAAGGAAGCAGAGTCAAATAACCATCGCCCATCACCGCTCTTTAGACCCAGAAAAGAATACTTATCCTTGCCAACCATTTCTCCGCGGTAAATATCACCGGGCATGAGGTTTGCGTTGCGTAATGTGGTTTCAGAGGGTTGTTCTACAAAAAAATATATTCCTCTGTCGGTCCCGTTAAGGTAATGGCGGACTAACTCGGTTCGAGGGGCTAACAGATTAAAGGTTTTCGCTAATTTTAACGATAGAAAATTATTCAGTTGTTTGGAGTTTTTTGGAGCCTGCAGATTAAAGACTCTTAAACCTTCGAACAGAGCACTTTTCTTGGTTTTTACCCTAATGGACTTTTTGTCCCAACGCCAATGATAGGAAAAATCCCCACGATACTTGATCTTGGCTTTTTTCAATTTCCCGTCAATAAAAATTCCACCTGTTGCATACTGAAAGCCCGATTGGGGCATGTGAGACCTAAGTTGAGCTAGATTGGCTTCTGGCACGACCAGGCTGATGCGCGGAAGGTCTGTCTGCTGACGAATGCCTCGAACCGTGCTTTTCACACGCAGCGTCTGTAACAGATGATTAATCTCGTAACGTAGGTTGTCTCCTAACGTAGTGTTGATGGGTCTAGGGTCATACCGAATTTGGAAGGTGTAGAACCGATCAAGTGTCCTAACAATTAGGTAACCACCGGTAATCGCGAGTGGCAGGGTCAGCACCCAGGACCAAAGAAAAAGTCGGCGCAAGATAAGTTTCATTATTTGCCGGCTACTGAGGAAAATTCGGCCAATGCTATATTGCCCATTGCGGTTACTATCTGTACTTTCAGCTCTACCGTAAACATGTGTTCTTTTTTGTTGTTCTTCAGGTAGTCCGTTACTTGGAAAGAGAAGTAGGAGCCTGAAGCGTTATCCATCGTCATCAATGAGCCATCGACCCGGCCCATGTTCCTGATCTCAGTTTGAGCCAAGGGAACGTCATAGTTTAGTCCGCCGATCCGTAACCGAACTTCATCGATCTGTATTTTCATCCAATAGTGAGAACCAGGAAGATCAATTCGGATTTTCTGCGCTTCGGGCTCAAACTGAACGATAAGTCGGGACCAGTTATCGGTCCCGGTCACCAGGAGTGGCTGCTGGGACTCTAGTGTCAGCATCCTCCGATCAGTTCCTGCATGCAGTTCTCCAAACAAGGCTTTAGAGGTAGCGCCCTTATTGATCCAGTATTTGGCCTGCTCAATCGGCGTCAAACCATGTTGCATTGAATATTTCCCAAGACTCTTGCCATTCAAGAAATCCTTAATCAGTTGCCAAGTTTTGCTAAGATTTTTTTGGGCATCAACATAATCTTTAAAGTCCTGATCATCCGCTAGCTCATTGTGATTCTCAGCGCCTATAGATACTTTCCAATTCTTAGCGCTGTTGATAACATCATCTCTTGTTTGCGCGATTAAGGTCCGACGTATGTCACGAACTTCTTCATCACGGTATCCTTTTTCTACTACCGCTCGAGAGTAGAATTTCAATAGATTGAAGCTGTAAGGAAAGCGATTCCACTCCTTTTGCAAACCATCAAAACCCTCCGTTGCTCGATCTGTCGATCGGTACAATGCTTCATACCAAAAAGCGATAGCGTCAATGTCGCGCCCATCTAGCACCTTCCACTTTGAGGACCAATATAGGAGTTCGCTATATCGCTGTTGCTGATGCAGCTTGGTTGCTAAGGCAAACAGCAACCGCCTTTTATACCTGTAGACGCGATCTTTTTTTTGTACATTTTCCCACACCTTTTGAAGATGGTCGATAGCTTGATCAGTTTGACCTTTGCCAATTTGTTCCATCAGGCGCCCGTGTTGAGATCTATGTGGCTTGATATAGGCGCTTAACCAGTAATCACCCCAGAGATTGATCAAGGGCAGTTGTTTTAGGCCGATAAGAAATACAGCAAAAAAAACAAAAGCACCAATGAGTGAAAGCCCATTGCCAAATATTTTTACACTAGTTGTTGATGTCGGAAAGCGGCGGGAAAACGAGCGGAAAAAACCGACTGCGGTTCGGACGTGGCGGAAAAACGGAAACGGTTGGTGGAAAGATAAATTGAACTGTGCCATGTTTTCGATTCAAAACATTAGATGTCAAAGTCGATCCCAAGGAGACCGCTCACTAAGGTAGAAAATTTGGTAACGAGAAGGCAAGTTACCCTAATCACGGAGACTTATCCTGATAAGGCCCATATTTCACATTCATAGGGACTCAAGCCTGAAATATACGAAAGGAGTTTTCTTGTCAATCAATAATCCACATCATTCTTGGATGCGATCAGTACGATCTCCTCAACGTTTTCAAGTTGCCCCATCCGGTCGGTGAGGTCATCTGCTGTGATGTCATCCTTTAGGGCAACGTCATAGGTCAAACTGACACTGGTGTTATCACCGGAAGGTTCCATGTGTAAAAGATCGGAGCGTTTGCAGGCGGCGTTAATGGCCTCAAGGTAGCCGGCGCTGTCACCACTGCGCATAAAGCGAAACCGCAGGATGAATTCACTCTTGTAGACTGCGCCGAAGTTGGTCTTGTACAGGATAAAGGCAACCAGTATTACGACAACTGTTCCAGCTCCTGCCAGAAAATAATTACTGGTCCCTGCGGCCATGCCCAGTGCGAGAGCGCCAAAGATAAACGCCATGTCCTTGGTGTCTTTGAGTACCGTACGGAACCGGATGATAGACAGCGCCCCTACCAGGGCGAATGCCCTTGCCAGGCTGCCACCGATCACCATCATTACAATGGCGACAATCAGGGCAACAAAAACCACCGTCTGGCTGAATGATTGAGAGTAAGACAGACCTTTGTGAGTCGCTCGGTAGGTGACTGACAGCAGCACCCCGATCACGAACGCGGCCACCATATTGATAACGATCTCGGTATAAGAGTAGTTCAGCAGGTTACCTTGGGGGCTTAAAAGAATCGTGTCCATTTCGTGTGTTTTCCGGTTTAGTGTTCGTCGTAAGCCATATCAAGGACTTCCATGCCAGAGACTATTTTCGAGATCGAAACTCGTCTTAGCTCATGAGCCTGAATCACCTGGTGGAACCAGGCGGGCAGGTGGTGGCGAAATTTTACCTCGACCACAGTGCATCCTGCGAGCACCCGCCTCGGCGCAGAGGCAGCCCCAGGGAAAAGGCCCATGGCTTTAATCGCTCGTAACTGCTCATCAAATGTGATCCGGAAACTCGGATCGTACTTGCTGATGTAAGGCCGCCTCTGGTAATCAATTAACGCAATCGGCTGAAGAGATTTACGGTAAAGGTCATATTCAAACTGATCTCGAACCTGACTTTCACTTGCTTTGCTGAGTAGCTCATTGGAGACGAGGTTACCCGCGAGGGTATTCCAGCTCGCACCAGGTTGCACTGGTGTGCGGTGCTTGTAAACCAGGTTGTTGTGTCGGCCCTTTATCTCAAGAAAAATCGGAGCGCTGTCCGTGAACGTTTGCGCATAAGTGCGAACTCGAAATTTATAGCGTGATTTCAACCCGTCAATCTTGTCGTGAAAGGCCGAGTAACTCGGATCATCGAAATACAAACTGCGGACAAAGTATCTGTGGTCCGGAAGTTGCGCTACAAAAGGGTCGTAATCAAGAAAATACAACAGATCTTTTTCCACCGCTTTTCTCTTGGCGCTAGATAGGATGTACTTGAACTCAAAACGTGCAAAATGCAGCGGTGATGTACTGGCAATGGGCTTCTCTCTAACTTCAGCCATCAATCGCGCTTCCCCGGCGGTCCGGTGCAATGTGTTCTAGGAGGTTGGTTGGAATCTTTTCCAATTGATCCAGCAATCTTGAATCAACGAGATCCGGATCGGGGAGAAGGGCATCGTGCACAGCCCAGCGGGAATGACCATCATCGACAGCCATGGTATGGACCCGCTTACCTTTTGCCGGTAGCTCAAGGTAGGAGTCGAATATGTCGATTGCCGAGCGTTTCTTGGCAGCTGCGCTAACCTGGCCACCACTCACGACTGATTTGGCTAAAAAGATAGTACCGCCCTCACCATAGCGCCAGTTCTTCTTGTAGGCATGCAAGGCGGTTTTATTGTTCGTGAGAGTTTGGTTGAGTAATACCGCCGTGGAGCGGTCTTTGGACTCGACTCCGATGTTATTGCCAGTCAGCTGATTGTTAACAGCGTACAGCCGGCTGTTTTCTCCTACTGAGATACCCTTGTCACCATTATTTTTGAAAATGGACCCGGTGATCACCGCCTCGGTGGTCATAAGGTCTACGGCATCATTGCCGCTGCGCTCAAAGTAGCTGTCGCTGATACTGGCCGTGGATATATCAAGATCCAGAGCATCAGAGAACGCATTCTCAAAACGCACCCGCTCAAAGCGGATGTCGCTATAAACGGCATGGACCATGTCATCCACAGTATGGCTATTTTTGAAGTAACAGTCGGATATGGCTACATCCTTGACATCATGAATCGACAGCATTGCCGAGTATTCAAAAAGGTCTCCCTTAAGACCGCTGCCATCGGACATCTCGCAATGCGACAAAGTCGAACCATCAGCGCCACGACCTGATAGGACGATAGCACCCCATGGGTCTTGGTCGGCTACCGCGCTGATAAAGCGGATCGGTGCCTCGCGGGTACCCTTTGCTGTCAGACGGCGCTTTAAGACTACTGTTGCCTTGGAGGCCAGGTGCAAAGTGGTGCCCGGTTTGATAATCAGCGGCTGATCCAGAATCTGATGACCTTCAATGGCGACTTCGCCCGACCAGATTATGGGTTCAGGCACTGTATTGACAGCTACCGGGGCATAGAGTTGGGAGAACACAGTAGGCGTTATGGAATCGACAGGCTGTGCGGGTACCCAGCCATCACCCCGGTCTATATCAAGACCGGTCAAACGTAAATCAGAGTTAAGCCCGGTGAACGTGATTTGATAATAGCCGGGGCTGACCTGTAACTCAGCCAACGGTCTGTTGCTTACCTGAATCTTCTTTTTGACAGTGTGATTGGATAACAATCCAGTATTGAGGACTATATTATTGTCATCGACCTTGGTCGATTCAGACACATCAGTGAGGACTCTGCCGTTTGGCACTAAATGGCTGATAGAAGTAGAAAAACTTTGGCGCAGCTTTTCATCAACTAGCAAGCGCAACCTTTGAACTGGACGATAACCCCCTACCGACAAGGTAACGGTATTGCCATCGAAGTGAAAGCGAGATTCAGATTTAGCGCCGTTGAGCCATTCCTGTTTGGTGGCAGCAAATGTTTGTGCGACTGTTGTTTCTAGATTCCGTACCGCATCGACCACTGATAAGATATCTCCCCTCAAATAGGGATCCAGTTTAATTTCTGTTTCCATCATATCTGCTGTTTTCGACAAATGTTTTAGAAAAGTGATCGGTGTTTGTGAGTCAAAAAACTCCTTAAAGGCAGAATTTCGAGCGCGAAGAAAATCGCCGTTACGGAACAGCGCGTCAAAAATCTTGGTTCTTATTAAAGCAAAAGCCGAAAGTAGACCGACGTCCCAGCCAACAGGATCCCAGACAATAGGAAAGAACTTGCCCCGCCAAGGATCATAGTACAGGCGCCAGTTGTGATCCCACGTAAAATGCTTGGTCGCGGCGAGCGCCTGAAAAACGCTGAAGCGACCCCACGAATCCATATCCAGCATCTGACTTAACTGCCGTTGGGCATCGTGGCTCTCACGTCGTTGTAGGAGGCGAACAAGAGATTCGAGAGGCGCCATAGCTGATTCCGGGTAATGATTGTTTACAGCTACTTTGTCCCATAAAGACGCAGAGTCAAAAAGTCCTCCCCATAGCCCCCCTAAGCCTGTGAATTTATCTTTGGCAATTGTCTCACCGCGATAAATATCGCCGGGCATGCGATCAGCGTTGCGTAATGTGATCTCTCCTAATTGTTCTACAAGGACGTAAATTCCGCGGTTCTTACCATTTAGGAATAAGCGAACAAGTTTTGCGCGTGGCCCCAGTAAACCCATGGCAGCCGCGAGTTCAAGAGACTGGAAATTTATTATTTGGGATGCTCTTTTCGGCGCCTGAAGATTAAACCGCCGCATCCCATCATACAGATTGTTCTTGCTAGTTTTGATTCTCAAGGATTTTTTGTCCCAAGCCCAGTGGTTTGGGAAATCTCCTCGATACTTAACCTTAGCTTTGGCTAATTTACCATCGATCAGAATCCTTCCCTTGACATATTCGAATCCCGAATGGGGCAGGCGCGAATTGAGTTGAGCTATGTTGGACTCAGGAACGGCAACGTGCACAGTCGTCAAGCTTGTTGTGTTTCCTCTTACTTCTCCCCAAAAAGTAGCACGAATTTTCTGGGATAAATGATTTCGCTCATATACCAGTGTGTCCCACAAAGGGAACCTAAGTCCACTTTGGTACCGAACGCCAAATGAAAAAAATCTCTCCGCCGTGTTGTAAGTTAGATAACCGCCCATAATTGCCATTGGTAAAGTGACAACCCAAGACCAAAGCAGCAGCCGGCGAAAGGGAAAAAATTTCAAGTTTCGTTGCCCGCAAAAAAATCAGCCAGACGTATCTTGCTTACTTCTGTTACCAGCTCTGCATCTAGTTCTATAACTATGTTGTGCCTAAGCTGGCCACTACCCAGAAGTTCGTTCAATGAAAAAGAAAGATATGGATCGGCGTTGTATGCCGTTCTCAGAAACCCATCAACTCGGTTCATGTTCTTAAATTCAATTTCTTCCAACGAAATATCGTGGACCATTGACCCCATACGTAACCTAACGGCGCCGATCTTCACATCTAGTCCTGCAGGTAAGTCAACTCGAAGGCTAGCAACCTTATAATCCAGATCAATGACAAGGCCGAACCAGTCGTCGTTAGTAGAGATCATTCTTGGACGTTTAGTCTCAGCCACCTTCGCTTGCTTTTCTATTCTGACATGCAATTTGCCAAAAGCAGCCTTGGTTTGAACGCCCTGGTGAACCCAATATTTGGCCTGCTCAATTGGCGTCATGCCATGTTGCATCGGATATTGACCTAGATTCTTGTCATTCAAATAATCGTCAATCAGCAGCCAAGTACTGGCAAGATCACCTCTTGAATCAACATAATGTTCATAATCCGAGTCGCTTGAGAATTTTGCGGTGGTATAAAGCGTTACCTCCCAACTTTGGGAAGTCTTTTCGATCAAGGCCTTCATTTTTTCAGTGATCAACTGGTAGATAGCCTGAGCATCATCATTGAGCCCTTGCTCTATCAGAGCTGCATAACAGAATCTTGTAAGAGTGGAGTTATATGGAAAACGCCTCCACTCCCTTTTTAGCCCCTGTAATCCTTCAATCTTCCGATCCTGCAACCTATATAAGGCTTCATACGAGAAAGCAATGGCATCGATATCGCGGTTATCTAATTCTTGCCACTGCGCGGCCCAGTGCCGAAGCTCTTCATACCGACCCTGTCTATGCAGTTCCTTTGCAACAGCAAGTAGTAGTTTTCTTTTTAAGCGGTAAGCCCTATCTTTTTTCGCGATACTTTGCCATTTTGTTTGGATTAGTTCGACGGCCTGGCCAATCTGTCCCTTACGCACTTCCTTCAACAAAATGTCTGCTTGAGACTGGTATGGGCTAAAGTAAGTGCGAACCCAGCTTGATCCCCAAGAATTGACTACGTCCCTGTGATTTTTACCAACAAAAAATATCGTCAGAAACAACAAGGCGCCAACCAATGAAAGCGCATTACCAAATATTTTTGACTTCTTATTTGACATAAGAATGTCCCAAAGATGCTATGGATAGCAGGCCTTTCTTTGTCACATAAGTTAGAAAAGAAAGCCTGTGACTGGGGCAGCGCCTTGAGATATCTGAACCTTACTGGTTGTGAGCATTGAAGTTGTCATAGCGAGTGCAGTCGGCATTATTATGCTTTATGAAAGCCGTAGGTGACTAACTGAAGTCGAGCCCATGGCTAGCCTGACCCGCTTTTGGGGGGTCGGCTGGCACCATCTCAGCACGCGGCGTTACTGCTCTATCTGATAGTTTATCGAAATGCGGTACTTACAAGTAGCGGGAGTCGATGGTTCTTTTCAGTTTAGCCGCACTTGGAATCGCCACAGTTCAGGCAGGTCATGCAGCCATCGAGCAGTACCGTGGCCTTGGTCTGGCATTTGAGACACAAACGCGCTTCGGGCGGAAAGTCAGGCGCGCCAGACTCCGTTTCGGTGACGGTTTGAGTGCGATACTCAAATTCCCGGCGTTTTTCGTCAACGAGCTTTTGTTGGTGCTCGTCCAGTCCGTCGTCGCGAATCATACCGATCATGCGCATATGGCTGTCAATAGCGTCACCGATCTCAGCAACCAATGACGGTGTGTACTTGCCACCGCGCTTGAAGTAGCCGCCCTGGGGGTCAAATACGCTGCGCAGTTCTTCTACCAGGAAAGTGACATCACCGCCCTTGCGGAACACAGCCGAGATAATTCGGGTCAGCGCCACGATCCACTGGAAGTGATCCATATTCTTGGAATTGATGAAAATCTCGAACGGGCGGCGCTTTTCGTAAGGTGTCTGGGGATTCAGGACAATATCGTTGATGGTCACGTACAGCGCATGGTCTGATAACGGTGTTTTGATCTTGTAAGTGCTTCCCACCAGTGTTTCGGGTCGCTCGACCTTTTCATGCATCTGTACCACATTAGCTGGCAAGCCCTCAGTATCCGCCAAGATGGTTGTAGCATTCATCTTTTCGGGGGCCGGATCTGACTGAGTCGAGGCGACAACCTCAAATTCAGATATTTGTTTGCCAATTTTTATTGCCATCAGGATTTGTTCTCAGCGCAGGTTCAATTTCAAAATTTGCCGTAATAGCCTTCTTTCAGAGCATCAAAGAGGTTAGCCGCAGTGTGGGTTTCCCCGTCGTACTCGATTTCCTCGTTGCCTTTGGCTTCAATCACCTCGCCGTCGTCAAGGGTAAAACGGTAAACCGTGTTCTCCAGATC
>ENA-OREN01003712-OREN01003712.1-marine-metagenome-genome-assembly--contig:-NODE-3712-length-13962-cov-11.088297_pt1 | contig 13962 bp, 11 predicted proteins | sample MGYA00248624_ERZ508555 | MGnify/ENA primary metagenome ERZ508555 (study PRJEB26222, sample SAMN06267773) | marine metagenome | isolation source: Saanich Inlet, British Columbia, Canada | place...
AGAAAGCTACTTGAGGCTATTTAAACAACGGAGATTCTATTTTTAGCAAGCGTTAGAAATGGGAGGATTACAAATGATAAATTAAGTTAAAATGTATTTTTTAATTTAATCTGAATGCAATGAATAAGACGCCATATATTGATTTTTATGGAAAGCATAATATTTCTCCTGTAGTTAATAATTTTGATAAAAATTTTCATTTTTATCAACGAAATGCGCTCTACCATCATTTAGGGATATATACAGGGTTTATTAAAGGGAAAAAAGTTCTAGAGTTTGGTCCAGGTAACGGTATAAATGCTATCCACACTATATCTATGAAACCTCTTGAATATACGTTGGTTGATGCTAATCCGGCTGGAATTAATAATTGTAAAGAAAATTTGAAGAGGTATTCTCCAAATGGGGGATGGAAAATAATAGATTCACTTATTGAAGACTATAAATCTACTGAATTATTTGATCTTGTAATTTGTGAAGGGCTCCTACCAAATCAAATCAATCCAAGTATGATGGCAAAGCACTGTTCTTCTTTTGTTAATAAAAAAGGTGTGATTATATTGACTTGTCATGATATGGTTTCTTCTGTAAGTGAAACATTAAGAGGTATGTTGGGCGAAATATTGATTAAAGATACTCATGATTTTGACCAACAAGTAACTGTTCTTGCAAATTTTTTTGAATCACACCTTAAACATTTAAAAGGAGCATCTAGAACAGCAGAAGAGTGGGTTGTAGATAATATTCTACAGACTGATTTTTGGAAGGAGGCGCCTCTATTTACTATACCAGAAGCCATTAAGTCATTAGAAGATGATTTTACGGTAATTAATACATCCCCAAGTTTTTTTCTTGATTGGAGTTGGTATAAAGATGTTAATGAGAATACAAAAGATCACTTTAATAAAATAGCTGTAGACTCATATTGGGGAAGTGTACATAATTTTATTGACTACAGTTTTGTTACTCCAAATAGAGGAAAGTCTGACAATAAGCTCCTATATGACATATGCAATACTATTCGAGACAGAGTAAGTCTATCTAGTGCTGATAATAAAACATCAATTAATTTGGTAGTTGAAGCTTGTTCCGAACTATTAAATGCACTACCTGTTGAACAAATAGAGACAAAATTGGCAATTGAGTCATATATATCAGGGATTAATTATTATATTAATGAAGGCAAAGTGAATTCAGAAATATTTAGTTATTTTGAATCTTGGTGGGGGCGTGGAACACAATATATCAGTTTTATAAAATCATGAATTATATGCTATAAAAAGATAGTAGCAAGGAATTAATGTGGATTATATAAAACATAATAATATAAGTGAATCTGTTACACGATCTACTATGCAGGCTAAACTTATATATATGAAGATATTATTAATATAAACATGTTACGCATAAAAGACTCAATAAATAAGCTACGTAAAATCAAGAATGATAAAATTTCAGTTCTTGGATCAACTGTGAATGCCGCATTTGTTGATGAGGTTATTGGCAATAAAATAGAGTTTTTTGTCGATGAAAACTATTCTATAAACAAAAAATATTTAAGAGGAAAGCCTGTATATCATCCCAGTAAATTGAACCAAAACAATCTTACAGTTATTCCATATCAGAGTGATATTGGTATAAGCATTAAAGACAGGTTTATTAAAACATATAATGGAAACTTTGAGGTGTTATAGCTAATGTGTGGAATTGTAGGAATTTGGGAATTAGGAAATAGAGGAAGGGCTACTGTAAGTGAGAGAGATCTTACCATTTTTACAGACTCTTTGAAGCATAGAGGCCCTGATGGTAGAGGGATATATATTGATAAAAATGCAAATTTAGGCTTGGGACATCGTCGTCTTTCAATATTTGACTTGAGTGACTCTGGGAAACAGCCGATGGCATATGCAAATAATCGCTACTGGATAACATACAATGGTGAAGTTTATAATTTTATTGAAATTAGGAAAGAACTTGAAGGTTTAGGATGTCATTTTAAAACCAACACTGATACAGAAGTTATCATTGCAGCCTATCACAAATGGGGACAAAAGTGTTTATATAAATTTAATGGTATGTGGGCTTTTGCCATTTTTGATTCAAAGAAAAGAAAATTATTTTTATCTCGGGATAGGTTTGGGGTTAAGCCATTATTCTATCTTTATAATGGCAATACTTTTATTTTCGCTTCCGAATTAAAGGCATTTATGGCGCTAAACAATAAAATACAGCCTAAGATTGACAAATCTATTATTGCCATGATGACAAACAATGACTCTTGTAAGAAAACAATTTTGCAGAATGTTTATAATCTTAATGCTGGACATTGTTTATCTATAAGCACTGATGGAGTAATTCATAAGTATAAATGGTGGTCAACACTAGAGCACCTTGTAAAGACTCCAAAAGATTTTGACTCTCAAGTTGAACAGTATAGAGAATTGTTCTTTGACGCATGTAGAGTTCGTATGCGTAGTGATGTTCAGATTGGCACAGCCCTTAGTGGAGGTATTGATAGTAGTTCTGTTTTATGTACAATTTCAAACATTCAAGACAATGAGCACAATCTTGATAGGGCATCTAATAATCGAGCTAAGTCATTTGTATTTGATTATGTTGACACTACTCACTCAGAAAGAAAGTACGCTGAAAAGATTATAAATCATACGGGTGCAGTTCCATTCTATAAGGAAATGAATTCATTGCAAATTAAACCTGATGATTTAATTAATTCTATTTTCCATTTAGAGGCTATACAAAATAGAGAGCCATATATAGGGCCTTTTATGATATACAAAGAAATGAGAGATAATGGTGTATTTGTATCAATAGATGGACATGGTGCTGATGAATCTATTACAGGTTATCATGATTATATTCAATATGGATTAAAAGATAATATTTGGCCGTGGAATAAAGCAAGATGGGATGACTTACAATTAATAAATAATTCTTTATATTCCCAAGACTTGGTGCCTGAGGCAGTGGTACAACATTTATCTAGATTTGATGTTGGTAATTTATTACTATCACCACTAAAATACAATTTAAGAAGACTAGGAATGAATTTGCTACACTCTAATTCCAATGCTTATAATTTTGTTCGTAAAATATATAGAAAAAAAAGGGGGGGGGAACCAAAAAATCCAGAAGAATGGCTGTTGATTAAACCAGGTGATGTGATTTCATCTAAGCCAGAAATATTTACATCAAAATATTCTGACCATGTTAATAGAAAATTATATTATGATTTTCATTATGGATGTTTGACAAAAATTTTAAGAAATTTCGATAGACAATCAATGGCACATGGTGTGGAGGTTCGGTCACCATTTTTAGATCATAGATTGGTTTCATACTCTTTTTCACTTCCATCTATTGCAAAGCAAGGTGGAGGATATACAAAAAGAATATTGAGAGAGTCAATGAAAAATATTCTTCCAGAAAATATTCGAACAAGAACAAGTAAGATCGGTTTTTCAAGTCCAATAGAAGAGTGGTATAACTCCCCTCTGAAAGAATTTATTGTTGACAGTATTAATTCTAAAGAGTTTATAGAGTCAGACATATGGAATGGACCAATAATAAAGGGTTATTTAGAGAAGGCATATGAAAGAAAAAATTATAAAGGTGCTTCCAATACATGGAAGTATATTCAAGCTATGTTATTAATACGTTCATTTGATAGTTTTTCTAAGTCATTAAAATAGCTTTATTGCTATGCTAGGTTGTTTATATATGCAAAATAATAATTAAAATGAGTAATTATAAAATAGTCAGATTACAAGGAATTAATAATCAGGGCTTAATAGAAGATCAGTACAATGAAGGAGGGCGGTTATATAATAAAACTTATAATGACCAGCATCATTTAATTTTAAGTCAAAAGTGTGATTATGCAGGTGGATTTACAGAATCAATGCGTAGTCTAGGTAATAAGGCATATGAGCTATTATATAACTGTCAAGATTTACAAAAGACATGGGCAAAAGAAAATAACCTGAATTATAATAATGATACTTGGCAGACTGATATATTACTGGCACAGCTAAATAAAATAAAGCCAAATGTAGTATTATTCCAAGATATTTTTTCAATGCCAGAAAATATTAGGCTTGACTTAAAAAAACTCGTACCATCTATTCAGTTAATAGTAATTCGTAAGGGGTATCCTGGAGAAAGAGGATTTTTAGGTGATGCTGATATTTTATTTGTTAGCTCACCTATTCTATATGATCGTTATAAGCAGTTAAAACCCCATTTGGTTTATCATTCTTTTGATGATTCAATACTTAATCTTTTTGATAGAAATATTGAAAATAATAAAGTTGAAAATATTTCTTTTTCATCTATTGGTAATATTAGAGCCCCAGAACATAGATACTGGATTCTTTTAGAGCTACTTAAGAATACTGATATTGAAATATGGGGGGATGAAAATAATAAAGCATATGGTAATAATGGAAGCATATGGTTAAAGTCTAAAATTAGAAAAAAAATGAGACCTATTATGTTAGATATAATTAATTTTCTCTATAATTCTAGCCCTACTTCCTTCTCCTTCTTTAAAAAAAATAATGCTATTTACAATAAGTTAAAAATATTTATTGAGGAAGTTGAGCAGCTAAAAGAAAATGATATGTATGTTCAGAATAATTACGGTATTCATATGCATTATTATCCAGAAGCATCTCTAAAAAAAATGTTCCCTGGAAAGGTTCATTCAGCACGTTTTGGATTAGATTATTATGAATTGCTTGCACGCTCATCTGTTACATTTAATATGCATTCATCTGCAGCAAGAAATACCGTTGATAACATGAGAATGTTTGAGGCCACCGGTGTTGGTACGTGCTTGTTAACTGATACTGGTACAAATATGAATGAAATATTTGAAGAAGACAGTGAAATAATAACATATAAAACTATGGAGGAATTATTGGAAAAATATAGATATTTGCGTGATAACCCAAAAATTGCAGAACAAATTGGAAAAGCGGGTCAAGCTAGAACATTAAAGGAACACACGGTTATGCATCGATGTCAACAAATGGACTACATTATCAAAGGTAAACTATAGCCTTCTTGCTTAAATTATGAGTTTTAGTAACTTTAATCTAAAATTAATTACACATATTTTTAAAAAAATAGTTGCAATATCGCTTACCCCGATAATAGTGATAATGAGGTTACTTAAGCCTATAGTTCATTTTAGAATTGGATATTTTTCATCCGATAGAATAGGTCATTTTGCATATGATTTAGGATTAGCTTTGGCTGAAAAAAGTCTATCTGCCAATGGTAATTATTGTGATCTTAGATATTTACAAGGACCAACATGTAACACTCAGCTAGAAATTATGGCAAAACGTAGTTTTTATATTTTTCCATGGGTTAAATATTTATTTCATGCAAATATGATTGTAAGGCTTCTAGATGAGCTTATTCCTTACAGGCGTATTAACGGATCAAGAGACACTAATGGGTTATTAGAGTTAACAAATAAAAGAATGGAATTTTCTGAAAAAGAAAAAAAAGCGGCAATTTTGGATATGAATGAATTTGGATGGAGCAAAGGGGAAAAATTTGTTTGTATAAATGTAAGGGATGGTGCATTTTTTAGTGAAGCCTCATCTTCTAAGCATAGCTATCGAAATACTAATATTGATGATTATAATCTTGCGATTACTGAGTTGGTAAAACAAGGGTTTTGGGTTTTTCGAACTGGAAAAAAAATGAAACAAGCCTTAACTATAAAACATGACAGGGTTGTAGATTATGCTTTTAGCTCCAAAAGAAGTGATTTATTAGATATTTGGCTATTATCTAATTGTTATTTTTGTATTAGTACTGGTACCGGCATGGATTCAGTTGCAGATATATACAGGCGACCAATTGTGTATGTAAATTATTCACCAATTGGATTAATGGTTACATGGAGTCATTCGATAACTTCACCCAAGAAAATGGTGTGGTCAAAAACTGGAGTAATGCTTAAACTGAGTGAATGTCTAGAGAATAATTACACGTCATCTGTTCAATATAAGAATGCAGGGATAAAGTTTATAAATTTGACACCTGAAGAGATATTTATGTCGATTAAAGAAATGAATAGAGAGCTATCTGTAGGTTTTCATAATAATAAAATAAATACGATGCAAATAGATTTTTGGAAAACGTATCGCAATTGGAATGGGTTTAGTAAGTATCATGGATTTATTCATAGTGGCGCACATATAAGTAATTATTATTTGAATAATAACCATAAATATCTTTAAGAATTATCGAAATATCTTATAGTGCGTGAAAGTATAATACTTGTTATTTTTTGAATACATTGTAAATAGTTATTATTATGTTAAAAGCATTCATAATGTACAATCAAGTTATAGGAATGCGCTTAAGAAGTGTAGTGATAATACTTATGCTGACATTTATTTCAAGTGTTTTCGAAGTATTTGGCATAGGTATTTTTTATCCAATATTTCAATATATAAAATCAGAAGAAAATTTAAATATATTGGTTGCTGATTCAGATTTATGGGTAAGGATAATTGAAGTATTTAATTTTCTAGATTTTAAAATTTCATTAGTGGTGCTTTTAGTAACAGCTTTCCTGTTGTTTTTTGTTAGGCAAATTATTTTATATGTTAGAGTGCTCTATCAAGCTAGGCTTGCATCGTATTTGCAAAGCACGTTGCGTTATCAGATATTTTCAAAATATTTAAATTCAAATTTATCTTATCAAGAGACGCTATCAGCAGGTGGCTTGACAAATATAATGATAAATGAGGTTCCGCAAGCAGTATCTGCAATATCAATTCCGATTAATTTTTTGATCCATGTGGTCATGTTTGTAATGTATTTCGTAGTACTACTAATGATTTCTTTTGAAATGACACTTCTTTCATTGCTTGTTTTTGCGCTGGCTTCTCGTATTCCTCAGGGCTGGATTAATAAAAGTAAAATTATTGGTAAGAAGTTGGTAGATATTAATATGGCTGTGTCAACATTTATTGTAAGCCGTTTTAAGTCACCTAGGCTTGTAAGGCTTTCAGGTAATGAGGTTATTGAAAAGAAATTCTTTTTGAATCTTGTTAATAAACTCCACTCTCATAATGTAACCGCCTCTATATTATCTAATCGTACCGATATGGTAATGGAACCAATAGTTGTATTGATGAGTTTGTTTTTCTTATATATTGCTTATGATTTATTATCAATGTCGATTGAGATTATTGGATTGTATATGATTGTTGTTGTACGATTATTGCCTATTATTAAAGGGCTTATTATGAGCCGTCAAAGACTTATGAGTGCATTAGGTTCACTTAATATTGTAAAAAATCGTATTGATGATATGGATAAATCATCTGAGAAAAATTCTGGAATATTAGAATTTGATGGGGCATTCAATAGGATTATATTCAAAAATATTTCTTATCATTACCCAAACTGCAATGATAATACTCTTAACTCTGTTTCATTTGAAATAAACTCAGGTGAAATAACAGCAATAGTTGGTCCTTCTGGCGGCGGAAAATCAACACTAATAGATTTATTGCCTCGTCTTAGAGTTCCTCAAAAAGGGGGTATGTTCATCGATGGAAATAATTTTGATAAATTTGAAATAAATGAGTTTAGAGGTAAAATTGCCTATGTTCCGCAAAACCCCCAAATTTTTGAAGGATCGATTAGTGATCACGTCCAATACGGCAATCCAAATATAGGTGAACATGAAATAAAAGAAGCTTGTAAATTAGCAGGCGCCTCCTATTTTATTGAGGAATTATCAGACAGTTATAATTCTTTAATTGGAGAAGATGCAATAAAACTGTCAGGCGGTCAACGTCAGCGTATAGACCTTGCTCGCGCTTTGGCTAGTAATGCACAAATTCTCATATTGGATGAACCGACTAGTAACTTAGATATAGAATCATCGACTAATTTCAATACAGTATTATCATCAATACGAGATCAAGGAAAGCAAACTATAATTATTGTTTCCCATGATTTATTTGGTGTTTCTAATTCTGATAAAATTATTGTATTAAAAGATGGCATAGTCGAAGACATGGGCAACCATGACTATTTGCTTGATAATAATGACTGGTATTCGAAAGCATATTCGAGTAGTCAAAAAATAATATAAAAAAATGGCTAGTACGTTCTTGGAAGAAAAGCATGGATGGACTTTATTTTCTCATAACAAAACAAATATTTGGTTTAAGGGGTATTTAAATAATTGTTCAATTGATGCTCTAATAGAGGAAATTAATAAATTAATATTAAATAATACTGCTAATGCAACCAATTTATCTAATATAGTTAAAAAAAATAACGGACATTTTGCCATTGTTATAGATGCAAATACATGGCTGTTTGGCGCGGTTGATAAAATACGCTCTATTCCTTTGTATTATACTGGCTCTAGTTCAGAGGATTTTTCTATTAGTAATTACACTCAATTACTCAAAGATCGATCAAAAATAGATATATCAAAATTAGATTCTCGAGGTGTTGTGCAGATTTCCATGTCTGGGTATTGTATTGGTAGACGTACAATGATTGAGGGTTTGTATCAACTAAATGCTGGGGAATGTATTTTTGTTGATGGATCAAAATTAACAAGAAAATATTATTACACATACTCACCTTGGCTGGTAAATAATGTTCGAAACAAAAATAAGTTGATAAAGGAGTTTTCAGAGATTTGTTGGTCGACTATTCAAGATATTGTAAAAAGTGCAGAGGGCAGGCAGATTGTAATTCCACTTAGTGCAGGGAATGATTCTAGGCTTATTGCTAGCGGTCTTAAAGAGATGGGAATAAAAAATGTTCTTTGCTTCTCGTACGGTAAAAGTGGAAACTTTGAGTCTGTTACTGCTCGAGCTATTGCTGATAAACTGGGGTACCCTTGGATAAACATCCCAGTTTCTATCAAGTCACAAAAGTTATTTTTTGAATCTGATGTATATCGTCAATATATTGATGAATTTGAATCGTATGCATCTGTTCCGGCTGTTCAAGATGTATCTGAAATCTACCTACTTTTTAAAAATAATATAATCGACAAAGATGCTGTGATTATAAATGGTAATTCTGGTGATTTTATATCTGGTGGTCACGTTATAAATAAATTAAATAATGAGAATAGTGCAATTACTATGAAAGGCGTTTATTTCAATCATTTTTTAGATAAACATTTTTCATTGTGGGAGTGTCTACGCAACACTAGTAATGATACGATGATAGTTTCAGAATTAAATAAGCATTCTATAGAGAGAAATATTCCTATAGATCTTCCCAAAGATAAAATATTTGGTATTACTGAATGTCTTGAATATGCGGGTAGGCAAACTCAATATGTTGTTAATCAACAGCGCGCTTATGATTATTTTGGGTATGATTGGCGTTTACCATTATGGAGTGATAATTTTCTTGATTTTTGGGAAGGCGTGTCTTTAGAGTACAAACTGGGTCAAACTTTATATATCGAATCACTTTATCAAAATAATTGGGGAAAGGTCTGGAAAGATATTCCTGTAAATAAGAAAAAAATTTCACCGGCCTGGCTAGGAGCCTTTAGATTGCTTATGAAGCCTTGTTTTATTCCATTTGGAAAAGATCAATGGCATAAATTTGATAAAAAAGTCTTCCAATATTGGATTGATCCTTCTTATAATATCGCCATTACTTCATATTACGATGTTCTGAATGATAAGAAGGGCTATAGAAATCATGTTTCATGGGTTGTTGATGATTATTTTAAACATCGTAATATAAAGTTTCTTGGTAATTAATAGGATTGAAAATGCTTAAATTTGCATTAGTTGGTTGTGGGCGTATTTCCAAACGTCATTCTGAGCTTCTTGGTTATAGTCAAATCAAAGGTGCTAAGCTTGTTGCCTTGTGTGATTTGTCCGTTACTAAGGCAAAGAAAATTTCAGATTTATTTAATATTGCGGCATATGATGATATGGATAAGATGATGCAGAATGAGGATATTGATGTCGTCGTCGTCTTAACGCCTAGTGGTCTTCATGCTGAGCATGTGATTAATCTTGCAAAATATGGTAAAAATATTATGGTTGAAAAACCAATGGCCTTGACTTTAAATGATGCCGATGCAATGATCGAAGCATGTGATTACAACAATTGCCGACTTTTTATTATTAAACAGAATCGTTTTAATGTTCCAGTAATTAAGTTGCGTGAGGCGCATCAAGCAGGCCGATTCGGTCAGCTAATTTTAGGGACGGTGCGTGTGCGTTGGGCTAGGCATCAGCCTTATTATGATCAAGATGCTTGGCGAGGAACGTGGGCAATGGATGGTGGAGTACTTACCAATCAGGCAAGTCATCACGTTGATATGCTAGAGTGGATGATGGGCGATGTTGAATCGGTATTTGCCCGTTCTATTACCGCCCTTGCTGATATCGAAGCAGAAGATACAGCTGTTGTTACACTCAAGTTTAAGAATGGCGCGCTTGGCATTGTTGAAGCAACTACGGCAACCCGTCCTCGCGATCTTGAAGGTTCAATTTCAATTTTAGGGGCTAATGGTAGTGTGGTAATTGGCGGGTTTTCTGTTAATCAGATGCAATCTTGGGCTTTTGAAAAGGAGGAAGAGGGTGATGATGAAGTTTTGGAAAAATATTCAGTTAATCCTCCCAATGTTTATGGTTTTGGTCATCAAGCCTATTATGAGCATGTAGTAGATTGTCTCTCACACGGTGGACAGAATTTGGTGGACGGTCTAGAGGGGAGAAAGAGTATTGAGTTAATAAGTGCTATCTATGAGTCAATTGAAACTGGCAAAGAAGTTTTTCTACGTTTTAAACCGAAAAAGTGTAAATTGGGTCAGAGAGAATCCAAAGGAAGTTAGTTGATGTCATCAAATATTGCAAGTACGGCAATTATTTATCCTAATGTTAAGCTAGGCAAAGATGTGATAGTTGAGGATTATTGCATAATTGGATTACCATTTAAAGGAATAAAGAATGAACAAACTGTTATTGGGGATGGTTCTATTATTCGATCTGGAACTTATATTTATGCAGGTAATAATATTGGAAGGTGTTTCCAAACAGGGAATAAGGCCAATATACGCGAACTAAATAAAATTGGTGATAATGTTTCTGTTGGTACGCTGTCGGTTATAGAACATAATGTAATAATTGGTGACAATGTGCGTATACATACACAAGCATTCATTCCCGAGTATACAGTACTGGAAGATGATTGTTGGCTGGGCCCGAATGTCGTTTTGACAAATGTAAGCTATCCAAAACATCCAACAGTACAGAGTAATTTTAAGGGTGTTATAGTATCTAAAAATGCAAAAGTAGGTGCGAACGTAACGTTATTGCCAGGAGTAAAGGTGGGTGAAAATAGTTTAGTTGGCGCTGGAAGCACAGTTATTAATGATGTAGATAATGGAGTTATTGTGGCCGGTAGTCCTGCTAAAGTTTTAAGAGATATTGATTATTAATGATTAAGTTTTTAGACTTGCATACACAATACTTATCAATTAAAGATGAGGTTGATTCAGAAATCGCATCCGTAATTAGCGAAAGTGCTTTTATCGGTGGTAGGCATGTTAGAGAGTTTGAAGAGAATTTTGCTGAGTACCAGCAGGCAAAATACTGTGTAGGGGTTGGCAATGGTACAGATGCATTAGAAATTGCTATCGAGGCACTTAATCTACCAAAACATAGCGAGATCATTGTTCCGGCAAACAGTTTTATAGCCAGTGCCGAAGCGATCGTACGTTCAGAACATAAAATTGTATTTTGTGATATAAGCGCTGATAATTACACCATAAATTTAGAAGATTTAAAGAGAAAAATCACCTTAAATACTTCTGCGATTATAGCGGTTCATCTCTATGGCCACCCTTGTAATATGGATTTACTACTTGCAATAGCTAGAAAGCATAACCTGAAAATTATAGAAGACTGCGCTCAAGCACATGGCGCAGAATACAAAGGTAAAAGAATCGGGGCTATTGGCGATGTAGGGTGTTTTAGTTTTTATCCAGGTAAGAATCTTGGCGCTTATGGTGATGGCGGTGCGATTATTACCAACAATGAGAAAATAGCAATAAAATGTAGAATGATAGCTAATCATGGCCGTACTGAAAAGTATAATCATGAATTTGAAGGACGTAATTCCCGTCTAGATGGCCTACAAGCAGCAATATTAAATGTAAAACTTCAGTATTTAGATATTTGGACTGATCATAGAATTATGATTGCAAATATCTATATTGATGAGATGAAAAACATAACAAAAATTAAGGTACCTATAATAAGCGGTTCGGTAAGACATGTTTATCATCTTTTTGTTATTAGGTTTCCAGAGCGAGACAAGTTAAAAGAGTACTTAAAGTCAGAAAAAATAGAGACGGGTATACACTATCCAATTGCATTGCCTAAGCTCCAAGCATTTAATTATATTAATGGTGATTACGATAAATTTACAGCATGCCAAATTGATAAAAATTTATTAAGCCTTCCTATAGGGGGGCATGTTTCTGTAGATGATGCCAAACGAGTGACTGATTTGATACGAAATTTTTGACAATCTTATATGAAGATCTTTTATTTAGCTCGACTCTTTTCAGGTCTTGAAAGTAGTTTTATTTCTAAACAATGGTCTCCGACAGGAATACCTACAATTTATAGGGTTATTGAAAAGATTGACGAGACACATGAACCCTGTTTTATATTTACAGCAAAAGACTCCGGCCCTGGTTGTTTTTCATTATGGCATGAATCTAATGATAAGAAAATATCCATCAATGGCTTAAACCATGATGTAACTATAGTCTCTGGTATAGATTTTTTTCCAGCATGGTTTAGTAAAAAAATTAGGGTGATATTACGTGAAATACGTCAGACGGTTTTAATCCTTTATAAAATTTATAAATTTAAACCTGATGTATTGTATTGTGATCATGCTAATGTAATTATTGCAGCTATTTTCTCTAGGATCCAAAAACATACTTTAGTAGTATTTAGAGTGATGGGCGTGAATCAGTTTATGCGTACATCTCTTTCAGGGTCTAATATTTATCATCGTATATATAGTTGGGCATATAGATCACCATTTTCCCTTGTTATCTGTACCCAAGATGGTAGCGGGGTAGAAAAATGGACTAGTCAGGCGTTATCTGAAAGTGTTAAAACTGAAATTTTACTTAATGGCACAGATTATTTTATTCCAGGAGGTAGTATTGATCCAATGCTTAGTAACTTACCATCTGATAAAGTCATTATTATGTTTGTTGGAAAACTTGAAAAATATAAAGGATGTTATGAGTTTGTTCAAGGAGTATTAAACTTAGTTGTTAATAAAACTCCCAATATGCATGCACTGATTATCGGTAGCGGCACAGAAGAAAAAAAAATAGTAGAACTTGTAAGCGATGCAGGAGCAAGTAATTTTTTTACTTTTATTAAACTTCTTCCGCACAGTCAAATCTTGCATGCGCATTCTATATGTGACATCTACGTATCAATGAACCACTTGGGTAACTTAAGTAATGCAAACCTTGAAGCGATTCAATCAAATGATTGTATGATTATTTCAACACCTCAAGAAAGTAAGGGCATTGATGAAGTTACGGCATCACTGTTAGGAGAGTCTGTTATTACTGTCCCAATAAATCAGCCAGATAAGTTATCTGATGCACTTTCAATCTTAATTAGCTCGAAAAGTAAAAGAGAAGCGATGTCACAAAGTATTAGAGAAATAAAAAAAAGCTTTATTTGGTCTTGGGATGATCGCATAAACATTGAGCTAGATATAATTAAAAAGCTCGAGAGAGGTTCTACTGAAAAAGAATAAAAACAATAATAAGCGTAAAATCTTTATATCTCATTTTGTAGGTCTTTCTGGTATTGGTGGTGTACAGAGAAATTTTTTGGAATATATTAATAACCAAGTAATATCAGA
>ENA-OREN01003715-OREN01003715.1-marine-metagenome-genome-assembly--contig:-NODE-3715-length-13958-cov-5.716951_pt1 | contig 13958 bp, 16 predicted proteins | sample MGYA00248624_ERZ508555 | MGnify/ENA primary metagenome ERZ508555 (study PRJEB26222, sample SAMN06267773) | marine metagenome | isolation source: Saanich Inlet, British Columbia, Canada | place...
GCTATTATGTCAGCGGCTATTGATAACATTCCATTTACTGCTGCCATGATTCCAATTATAGCTTCCTTAGAAGCTATTGGTGTTAATATTGCAGCACTATGTTGGTGTCTTGCATTAGGTGTTGGTATGGGTGGAAATGGAACCCATATTGGTTCCACAGCTAATGTTTATATTGTGACAGTTTCTGAAAAGTTAGCCAAAACAACAGGCAATCCAGATTTAGCAATAACACCTTATATCTGGGCTAAAAAAGGACTACCTGTGATGATTTTGACTCTGATAATATGCACTATAGTCATGTATACATTTTTTGATTATTATGCACAACCACTAGGAGCATAAGAATTATGCAAGAAAAAAATAAAGGTTGGAATACAGTTAAAGAAGATGAAAGGTATATTGTCACAGACAACAGTTTGTTAAAAAATCTGGTAGCCAGTGCTACTTATTTAAATCCAGACAAGAGTACCAGTGGCCATAAACATCCTGGACAAGAAGAGGTCTATATTTTTATGACAGGAACTGGACAAATGGAAATAGATGATAGAACTTTTGATGTTAATCCTGGCGATGTTGTTCTGATTGAAGATGGGGAATTTCATCGTGTGCATAATGATGGTAAAGAGATACTGGAATTTGTATGTGTTTTTGATGGTAAAAGATCTCACTAAATTATATTAAAAGTTTTTTAGAACAAATATAGATCTCAATGGATTGCTTTAAAGCATATGATATTAGAGGGAGGATTCCTTCAGAATTAAATGAGTCTATTGCTTATAGAATTGGTGTAGCTGTAGCTGATTATTTTAATGCTTCATCGATAGTGATCGGCTATGACGTAAGACCATCTTCCATAGATATTTTAAATGCACTTTCTCAAGGAATAGCTTCTAGTAATTGTAAAATATTCAATATTCAATTGTGCGGCACAGAAGAAATATATTTTGCTACTAATCATCTAAATACGGATGCAGGCATTATGATCACTGCCAGTCATAATCCATCCGATTACAATGGGATGAAAATAGTTGGGCCTGGAGCTAAACCTATCAGCATGGATAGTGGCCTTAGTGATATTATGCGGCTAACAGAAAACGCTATTGATCATTTTAGCAATAACCCGATTGAATTGATTGTAAAAAACATTCGACCTGATTATATAAAGAAAATAATTAGTTTTGTTGATATCAGTAAATTGAGACCATTAAAAGTGGTTTTTAATGCTGGCAATGGTTGTGCTGGCCCTGTTATAGATGCCATGGAGAAATTACTTCCAATTGATTGCATCAAGATAAATAATGAGCCCGATGGTAGTTTCCCCAATGGTATTCCTAACCCTTTATTACCGGAAAACAGACAAGTGACAGCAGATGCTGTGATTGATAATAATGCTGATCTTGGTATTGCTTGGGATGGAGATTTTGATCGGTGTTTTTTCTTTGATTCTAATGGAACGTTTATAGAAAACTATTACCTTATAGGTCTTTTAAGTGAGCAATTATTAAAAACGAATCTAAATGATCAAATCGTTCATGATCCAAGACTAGTATGGAATACAAGAGAGGAAGTCAATAAGTTTGGTGGTACACCATTACTCAGCAAAGCGGGTCATTCATTCATTAAAGAAATAATGCGTGAGAATCAAGCAGTTTATGGCGGTGAAATGAGTGGACACCATTATTTCAGGGATTTTTACTATAGTGATAGTGGTATGATTCCTTGGCTACTTCTGATTGAAAATATTTGCAGCTCGGGTGAAACTCTAACTAATCTGGTAAAGGAGCGAATGAATCGATATCCAGTCAGTGGGGAGATCAATACCAAGGTTGATAATCCTAAAAAACTTTTAGAGTGCATTAAGGAGTATTATCTTGAATATAATCCCTTAATTGATGATCTTGATGGTTATAGTTTTGAGTTTTCAAATTGGCGTTTTAATCTTCGTGTGTCAAACACTGAACCGTTGGTTAGACTGAACGTAGAGTCCAAAGAAAACCAACAATTAATGGAAGAGAAAACAGAAGAAATTCTTAAGCTCATAAAAGAACTCAGTTGACTCTTTCAAAGAAAAATATAAGCATAGATCTTCAATTTTACAATTGCTTATGTCTAAATAAAAAGATAGAATATATATATAATATTTAGTTATATACAATATATTACAATACTGATGAATCAACTTAACCAAGATATACTATTTAGAAGAACGACTTTTATTGTTAGTGATATTAATAAATCTTTGTTTCTTTATAAAAATTTACTTGGAATGGGTAAAATATATGACAATTTCTATATTCATAAAAAGAAAACAATCAGTGGTATGTAGTAAAAATGAAAAGAATTATTAATCTTTTTTTAGAGCATCCACGATCAAGAAGTGAAACCTATATCGAACACTTAGTTTGTGCTGCATCCTATGGATTTAAAATGATATTTGCAGGTTTTGCAGTAATCATTCACTCTATTTTTCCATTCTTATTTGAAACAACAGCCAGTGATTTATGCAAGAAAATAGTCAGTGATGTGAAGGACAGACCTGATTCTTTTGTAAGTTCAGCTAATACACAAAAGAACTAGCTCAATCTATCTATTATGTAGACTCTTTCTACATGAAAGGGGTTGCGTATTGATTTGATTTTGTAAAACAAGAAGCAAGCATCCATTTGAAGTTAAGCCCTAGTCTTTCTACATCTGGTTCGGTAAATGCGTAGCCCAATTCTTTTGGACCATCTTTTGTAATTTCAGTGGCATATATAACAAGGACATCTCTAGTAAAAACTCCATCATAGTTATTTATAGGCCAATCTATTTTAGCCAAAGAAATAATAATAGATCTTTTGTCTTTAGTTTGTATTTCAAAAGAACCACCTTGGTCATGAATTTTATATCCATCATATCGATTATATGGTTCGTCTCTACCGCCACCGACTCCAGGAATATCAACATAACATTCAAAGTTTCTACCTTGATTCAATTTGTATGGGATTTTTGAAACATCACTTTCCAAAGTGCGAACAAATAAATGTTTTGGACTAAGTGTATAGATATTTGGATTATTTTCACATGTACCTGAGAATTCTTTCGAGTAGAACTCTTCAGCTCCTCTAACAAGTATAATGGTGCAATTTGGAGATTGATTAATGTCTTCTAGATTATAATTTTCACTGCTGTTATAAATAGTTAATTGAACACCTTCTTTTGTATTGTTTGCTTCAACTGACATTAAAGAGTATGAAGTTTTTATTTTTTCTCCTTCGCTGATGCTATCGCTAATTGAAAAAACTTCAACAGAAGGGGAATCCATTTTTTCAATGACAATATGACGTCTGGAATGTTGTTCTAGTTTTGGAAGTTTTGCACGTTGATCAAAGTAGTATTGGCTGTAGTTATCATAAAGTCCTGGTAATAACTCACTCACTACCATAGCATCTCTCTCAAAATTAGTACTGTCCTGTCCTTGAGCATGTATTATTGGTGCAGCTATGAGTAATAGTGTTATAAGTAATATTTTCATTTTAATTCTTTTAAATATCGTTTTCGCATAAATGGAATCATGAGTAATACCGGGACACCTAGTATAAAAGGAACAAGTGCCATTGAATAACGAACATTTTCTACACCAAATACATAGTCATTAAGAATACCTATGGCAGTGGGGCCTAGGAGTAATCCGGTAATACTGATACACATTAGATAGAAAGCAACTGAGACGCCTTTGATATTTGATGGAACAATTCTTAGTAAGGCTATCAATGCGCTGGAAGAGGTAAAAGCTATACCAATTAAGTTTATACCTAATAGCACAAAGCAGACTGTCGGATTTGGCATTAATGGAGCTATGATTGCAGTAGGGACTAAGATAATAGCACCTAATATTACTACCCTTAATCCACCATCTTTATAGCCTTTTTTTCTTAAATAGTCAGCCAACCAGCCAGCTGTATTATTTGAGATAGGTCCTAAACATAATAAGAGCATTCCATTAATTAAAGCATATTGTGATGTTTCCATACCCCATGTCCTTTCGAACATCGGAGCCAGCCATGCTTGTGAATAAGCAATAACAGTCATTACACAAGCTGGCAATATGAAGCTACCCATTGCACCAGCTTTCGAATAAAAATATTTAAGAGCTTCTACTATTGTTGGTTTCTCTTTATTCTCTAAATTAGGATCTTCTTTTCTCGGTGGTTCTTTTAGAAAGTAAACAAAAATAGCTAATAACATTCCTGGAAATCCAACAACAATAAAAGCAAGTTGCCAAGGTGCTATATCACCTATTAAAGGGATTTGAATTGAATCAATAGACTGAGACCAAAAGAGAACTGCCGCACCTGAAAGATATGCGATTGCGGGGCCAAATGACATACCCATAGTATAAAATCCAATCGGTTTTCCTCTATTTTTTTCAGGAAAGCTATCAGTAATCATTGATAAAGCACAAGGGCTAAGTGTTGCCTCTCCAATACCGACTGTCATTCTGGCTAAGAATAGGTGGCTAAATTTTTGAGCAAACCCAGATGCTACAGTAGCTAATGACCAAATAAAAATTCCAATGGAAACAATAGACACTCGTTTTACTCGATCAGCTAGATAGCCTAATGGGAGACCCATAGTGGCATAAAAAATAGCGAAAGCAGGCCCTAATAGCAATCCCATTTGGGTATCACTCAGCCCGAGATCTGCTTTAATTGGATCTATAAGTAGACCTAAAATATATCGATCAATAAAAGAAAACATATAAGCCATAGTCATTAAAAGCACCATGTACCATGCATAGGATTTTTTAACATAAGGATTTTGACTATTTATGGATTCATTTTTCATTTATTATCCTTTTCTATTTTATAGATTACGGACAAGTTACCGTCATCATCTAAGATACCAATTTCTCTTCCCTCTCTTCCATCATGTGTGACAAGTTTTTCTTCTCTGTAGATTTTAAAATTATTCTCCAATGCTTTATTTAGAATATAATCCACTTCTGCAACCTCAATAACAATTGCGGAACGTCTGGGATGAGAAGCATTGGCTAAATTATTTTTGCCTAATTCTGTAAGTGCCATGACTCTGGGTTGATTTTCATAACTGAGAAGGGCGAAATTTAACTTAATGCTTCGATCAATTTCAAAAACATCATAAGAATAAGAGTCTTCTTCTGATTCTTTGATTAGATCTACTTTCATGCCTAATATATCTCGATAAAGCACTAAAGCTCTGTCTAAATCTGAGACTAAAAAATTCGTTCTTTGGAATCTCATTATCTATCTCCTAGAATCCTAGTTTATTCTTTGGTTAACTTCAAAAAAGTGTCCATCAGGATCAAATAAAGACATCCCAATAAAATTAATCATATCACCAGTTGCACCTCTAACTGACCACTCATGAGGTTTAGAATGTATATTTGTATCCAGAGCTAAAGCTTTTTCATAAACCTCTTGTATATTATCTGTATCCACAACAAATGTTGGAAGACCATAATCAACAGCCGTTGGAACTTCTTCTGGTGCTGGCCAGAGTGGCTTAACCCATTGAAGAAGGCCGATCATACCAATGACCGGGTCATCACATTTTAGGATTATTAAATGTGTGACATCATCTTTTTTTCCTGCTGCCATTCCATTTCCACTCAATATTACTTCGTCATCATAGTAGATAGTCATACCGAAAACTTCTTGGTACCAGACAGATGATTTCTCCATATCCCTAACAATTAAGGTGGTTCTTTTTATTATCGAATTTGCCATATCAATTCTGTTTAGTTAATTGCATCAGTTTCAATAATCATTACATAGCAATCAGCCATACCCTCTCTGAGTTTCTTTACTTTCTTGTATTCATCTGAATTCCAGAAGTTTTGAGCTTGTTCTTTTGAGGGCCATTCTGAAATAACTACAGAGTTATTCTCAGACTCTATTCCTTCAAGAGCTATTGCACCAGGGGCTCTAACTAAGTACTTACCTCCAAATTTTTCAACCAATTTTGCAGCTTCAACTCCATACCCATTAACGAATCCATCTCGATCATGAATTACTGCTCTAACAATCATATAAGCTTTCATATTTAACCCCTTATTATTGAATAATGCTTAAATTATTTTCTGAATTTTCTCTTAATGACCTTATAAAATCTGTGACTTTAATTAATTCTGAAAAAGACAAATTTAGATCTTTCACAAAAACTTTTGTTAATAACTGTTGATAGTTATATATTTTTTCTATATTTCTTTGTCCCTTTGAGGACAGCGAAATTAAAAAAGATTTCTTATGATTCGGGTTAGTCTTAGTGATGATTAAATTTTTCTTCTTCATTTGATCAACAGTTGCTTGTACGCTTTGTCTTTTTAAACCTAAATAACTCGCTATTGCAGAAACAGTCAAAGGCTGTCTTCTTATAACAGCCAGTATTCTCCAAATAGGTACAGTGATTGAAGAATCATTCACACATATTTTCTCTGATATCTCTAGCAGAGCGCCATTCATTCTGAAAATATTACCAAGAAACAACTGAAAGTCTGCTAGGAATTCTATGTCTTCATAAAGGTGTTTATCTGAAATATGGGTACTCATTTATTGCTCAATACTTTTTTAAAGTAGGTCCAACTAGTTTCATTTTTACGATCATCGTCTGTTGGGGGAGGGTTATTATAAATTGGATAATTTTCTTTAATTTCTTTTTTGATTGTTTCTGGAAGATCGTTATAGCTTTCGAGTTTTTTTCCAAATGTATGAAAATATACAATGCCATTCCTTCCGCTCATCTTCATCCAGGGAAGCCAATAAGATATCCTTTCCCACCCAATATTTGCTTTAGCAGTATCTTTAGAATCATCCATTAAATTAGATAGGCTTCCGGTTGTATTGAACATCTCTGTTGCATGATAAATTCCACCTACGTATTGTTGAAAATCTCCTCCAAGTGGGTTGTTATAAAATAATGGAATTGTCGATGTATCCCACCAATCATCTCCATGAGTGCTTAAATTCATTTCATAAGGCTTTCCATTCTTATCCATTTCATAATTGCTTCCCCAGTTGACTGGATCATTTGCAACGTGAAGGACTTCAACTGTTTCATCAGTCCATGGATTAGTCCATTCATCTAGAATTTCACCTGTGTTAGGGTCTTGATAAAAAAGTAATTCACGACTTACCATTTTAAAGCCTTGTCCTCTTTCAGGATCTTTAATACTCGTACAAGCTCTAATATTCATGCCTTCTACCCTAAATAGAAGTTTATCTCGCTCACCTTGTACTCGACTATACATTCTCCCGTACCACCAATATACAATGGGTTTGTCATCAATCATGGAACAGGTAATTTTTCTACTGGCATCGAGTGAATCTTTTCCAGGCTTTAGTTCAAATGCATTAAGGTTATCCATTGAAACAAAGGCAAGTAGAATATTAATAAAGAATATTGATTTTATTTTTTGCATTATAATTTCCTTTTTTAAATTAGATTTATTTATTGACATATCTACTGATTCTATCAAATAGTTCTTTAATCACTCTATAGTGTAAAAAAATAAGTGAACTGTCAAATTGACAGGTTCCTGTCTATTTATGTAAAATAATCATAATTAAATATAATTAATAGAGGATCGTTATGATCAAACCAACTAATTTATCAAGTCGCTTTAAATCAACTATCGCTATGGTAATTGCAATTAGCATGTTACCGCTCGCTTCTTATGCACAAGTAATGATTGAAGAAATTACTGTAACGGCAAGAAAGAAAGAAGAATCATTAATGAAAACACCATTGGCTGTAACCGCTATAAGTGCACAAGATATTAAAGATTCTGCATTCACATCTATTTTAGATATTCAAAAAACAACTCCTGGTTTCTTTATTGAATCTATCAATAATCAGAATGCAAGAATAGAGGCTATGCCTCGTTTTCGTGGAGTCACTTTTGATACAAATAATCCAATGGCAAGAACGGGTAGTGTATTTATTGATGGTGTTCTAGTCAGTGGCGGTATTCACACAGTACCTGTAAATAATGCAGAACGTGTAGAGATTATCAAAGGACCTCAATCTGCTGTGTTTGGAAGAAATACATATTCAGGAGCTATTAATATCATTTCAGCAACACCAGCAGATGAATTAAAAGGTGGAATTGATATTAATTATGGTGAAAAAAGTGAAGGTGCAATGGCTGCTTATGTTGAAGGACCAATAAATGAGAATGTAGGCATGCGATTGAACTTGAGCTATAAAGATAAAGCTGGTCATTATGATAATTCATATGTGCCTGGACAAAAAATGGGTGACGAGGAAAGTCTTTCTATCAATGCCTTAATTGACATCAATCCAAGCGATGCACTGAGTATTAGATTGTCAGTTGGTCATTATGAAGATGATGATGGGCCAGGTGCTTATGCAGTCACAGCTGGATTAGCAGATCATAATTTCTGTGCAATTGCTGGGCAATGTTTTTGGGATATTGATGCTAAATCTTGGGCATTCTTTAGAGGAGTACCTACACTTGAATCGCATTATAAAGGAGAAGTGAAAGTCCCAGAAACTGTTGGTATGAATAGTACTAGCGCTCTATATACAAGTGCATTGCGGTCTTTGACGAATGCTGATGGGAGTTGGAAAGGAACCAACGGTGCTAACTCAGTAGGAGGCTATCATCCTATAGGCGACTTATCCTTTAAGGATCTTGGTCATAATGGTTTTGGTTTAGCAAGAGAAGGGCAAAGAGTTGCTATTAATATATCGTATGATATTTCCGATGATATGAATCTGAATATAGTCTATGGCGATAATGAAGATGAGTACTTTGCATTTATGGATTTTGATGCTGACCCAATCAATGGATTTCATACTGCAGGTGCACGTGTTACTAATGATGAATCATTTGAAGCTAGATTGTCCGGCAGTAGTGGTGATATTGATTGGTCAGTAGGAGTAAATTCTGCTGAGATTACTACGCTGACTCATGGTGGATACTACGATAATTTTGGATTTTGGTTTGCGGACATTAATAATCCAGGAACTGCTGCTTCGTTAATTAAAGCTAAAACTACAGGTGTTTTCGCATCGGTTGATTATAGTATTAATGATCAAATGTCAGTAACAGCTGAAGTTAGAAGACAAGACGATGAGATTGATGAGCCAAAAATTAATTTGACAGCTCCTGGTCTTTCACCAGGTACTTTCAAAGCAACATTACCTCGTATATCTTTTAAGAATCAGTTATCAAGTAATGCGATGGCTTATCTTACCTACAGCGAAGGTAACTTACCTGGTGGTTTCAATCCAGAAGTGGCTACGAAATTAAGAAATGCTGGACAGATTGCTGAGTTTCAAGCTCAAAATCCAGGAATATTTGAGAATTACGGTGAAGAATCATTGAAAAATTATGAGTTGGGTTATAAGAAGACTGCTCTAGATGGACGATTAGCTTATAACATTGCTCTTTTCTCAATGGAAAGAACCGATCAGGTTTACTCTGGTTTTGGCCAAATTACAGCAGATGGTATTTGTAATGCAGGAAGTGAAGACGTTGTAGTTTGTACGGTTAACTTTAGTGGTAATGGTCAATCTTCAGACATTAATGGTTTTGAATTGGATGGAACTTACTTGGTTTCTGAAAACTTAGAAATTAAAACTAGTTTGGCCTATGTTGATGCAACAATAAGTCAATTTCCTGATGGTGCTGGTTGTGGTGATATACAAGCAGTTTTCGGAGATTGTTCAAGAGTCAAAGGCTCAATAGCTCCTCGTTATCCAGAATGGCAAGGATCGTTAATTGCTAATTATGAAACAGACTCAAATCTTTATATTAGAGGTGAGCTTTTCTATAACGATGGTTATTATGATGAAGCAACCAACCTAGCTGAAATTCCAAGTGGTACTGAGATCAATTTAAGAGTAGGTAAACGAATGGAAAATATGACTGCTGAACTGTATGTGACTAACCTAACTGATGAAGACGCACCATTAGGCGGAAACAATATTGCTGATACCAGTGGTTATGTCAGATTTGGTACTTATTCATATAACTTTGGTGTTGAAAGTGTTCATATTGCTTTCCGTGATAAAAGAGAATTTGGCGTTAGGGTTATGTATGAATTTTAATCATACTGCTAACCAACAGATTTAATTTATAAAAAAAGATAAATCTAGAATAAATAGCCCCACAGTTTCTAACTGTGGGGTTTTTTTATAGTTATAATTAAATTATAAAAATATTAAAATACTAAAAAATATACTTCTTAAAATCTATAGCCGTTGCCTTTGAGTAATTAATGACAAATAACACTTCTAGACGTTTTTATGTAGATACATCTTTAGGTCAGATGCATGGACAAATCTACCCCAATAAAGGTCAAACCATCGTTTGCTTGCATCCCATGCCTTATTCTGGAAGGTATTATGAAACGTTTTGTAAAACTCTTACAGAAACAACAAGCTTTTCTTCTCTTTGCCTAGATATGATTGGTTATGGCCAATCTGCTTCTATTAATAATCCTATATCAATACAGGATTATGCTAGATCAGTCATAGAAGCACTCGATCAATTAATTAGTGATAAGTTCATTAATAAAGATATTAGTCTTCTAGGGTTTCATACTGGCTCTGCTATTGCTAATGAAATAGCAGTTATGGAACCAAAAATGATCAATAAACTGATCTTTGTTACTTACCCATATTTTGAAGCCAGTGATAGAAAAGAGAGGCTTGATTCAATTGGGAAGACAGTTTTGGATGAAAATATTGAATCTTTAAGGTCTATGTGGGATTTCAGTGTTGCTAATCGTGCTGAAGGGGTTCTTTTAGAAAGAGCTTTATCTAATTTTACAGATCAATTACAAAGTACTACTAAAGGATGGTTTGGTTTTGACTCTATGTTTAATTATCCTTCTGAAGAACGTTTACTTTTGCAAAAAAAGCCGACACTTATTTTGAATGATCAGAGTTCACTAACAGAGCCGACCAGTCAGGCAAATGAAATTATTCAGGATTCACATTATTTAGAATTAGAAAACACAAAAGGAGCTATTTTTGAACTCAATACAGATCAGATTATTCATCACATATCTGAATTTTTGTTAACTTAATCAGATGAAAAGAACAGTTGAGAATACTTTAACTAGATGTTTTGTTATTTCTGGCAGAGTGCAAGGGGTATTTTTTAGAGATAGCACAAAAAAAATTGCTATAAGTCATCATATATCTGGCTCTGCTGTAAACCAATCAGATGGTACTGTTAAAGTCATTGCAAAAGGTGAACGAAGTTCGCTTAAACATTTATACGACTGGCTATTGATTGGTCCTGAACTAGCAGATGTAAAATTAGTAGAGGAAGTTGATATTAACCAACATCTGCAGTTAAATGAATTTACTATTAGGTAGAAAAGATATGAGTTGGAAACTAAGATTATTAATGAACATGCCAAAAGCCTATAAGAGGTTTTTGGTAAAAAAACCTAAAGTCTGTGACGGCAGAACGATGGATTCAGGCATGCAGATTCTTCTATATTTTATTGAGCAAAGACGAAAAGATATTGATTACAGTACCGTCAAACCTGAGACGATGAGGAATTATTATAATGAACTAGCTGGAACATTAGAAAAAAAACCACCTTCTATTGAACATAAGGATCATAGTTTACAGGTCTCAGATCAGCAAATTACAATACGAGAATATATACCAAGTGATAGTGATAATGATGGCAGATCTTTATTGTATTTTCATGGGGGTGGATTTTGTATTGGAAGTATAAAAACACATGATATTGTATGTAAGTTCTTAGCGAAACTTTTAAACTGGAAAGTTTTTTCTGTTGAGTATCGTTTAGCACCAGAGTATCCCTTTCCTATTCCATTAGAAGATTGTGATAAGGCAATGGATTGGCTTATTGATAACGCTGATAAGCTTAAAATTGATCCGAATAGAATTTCAGTAGGGGGAGACAGTGCGGGAGGTAATTTATCGGCTTGTCTTTGTATTAAACGACAAGAAGAAGGTAAAAGTATGCCCGAGAGACAACTTTTACTCTATCCTGGAATTGATAGCAAAGGCGATCATCTCTCACTTAAAACCCTCAATGAGGGCTATTTTTTGACTCAAGCTATTATGGATTGGTTCGGAGATAATTATTTGACCGAAGAAGATCATGATAATATTTATGTGGCTCCACTCAAATACGAGACTCCTGAAAAGCTTCCACCCGCTGTGATTATAACTGCTGGCTTTGATCCACTTAGAGATGAAGGGCAAGCCTATGCATTATTTCTAAAAAATGCTGGAGTGAAAGTTTTTGAGAAAGAATATGAGGGGATGATCCATGGTTTTATGAATTTCACTATTGAGCCTACTAATTACAAAGCATTCATTGAGATTGCAGAAGAATTTAAAAATATCGCCTAGTATCTGCAATCGTTTATACTTGCTTTATAATTTTTATAATTAAGTTAAAACTATGATTACCAACTCTGTCAGAACACGTTTTGCTCCTAGTCCAACGGGTTTTCTACATATAGGTGGTGTAAGAACTGCACTATTTTGTTGGTTGTTTGCGAAGAATCAAGGTGGTCAATTCCTCCTTAGAATTGAGGATACAGACCTAGAACGATCTACTAAGGAATCTATAGATGCAATTCTCCAAGGAATGTCTTGGTTGGGCCTTGATCATGACGAAGAGATTATTTATCAATCTAAAAGAAAAGATCTTTACCATCAAAAAACAAATGAATTAATACAAAAAGGACATGCTTATAGATGTTATTGCACGCAAGAGGAACTTGATCAAAAGAGAGCAGTACAATTAAAAGAGGGACAAAATCCAAAATACGATGGAACTTGTAGGGACTTATCTCAAGATATTAAACGAGAGGGAGATTATGTAGTTCGTTTTAAATCACAAGAAACCGAGAACATTGTTATTAATGATCAACTCTACGGGAGCATCGAGGTTGATTATGAAGAATTGGATGATTTTATCATCTTTAGATCCAATGGTATGCCTACTTACCACTTAGCCGTGGTAGTTGATGATCATGATTCAGCTATTACTCATGTGATAAGAGGGGACGATCATCTGAAGAATACAGTAAAACATATACAGTTATTTAAGGCATTAGACTTCCAGCTACCAACTTTTATTCATCTTCCTATGATCTTAGGTTCTGATGGCTCACGTCTATCAAAACGTCATGGCTCAATGAACATTATGGAGTACAAAGACCAAGGTTTTTTGCCAGATGCTCTTCTAAACTATTTAGTCAGATTGGGATGGTCCCATGGTGATGAAGAGATTTTTAGTAAGGATGAATTAATAAATAAATTTAATATTGAAAGTTTGAATAAGTCGAGTGCTAAGTTTGATTTACAGAAATTGAAATGGGTTAATCAGCAACATTTATTGACTAGTGACAATAATGAGCTTGCAGTTTATTTAGTAGAAAACTGTGATAAGCAATTAATTGATCTTCCGACTGAAGAAGTCATTAATGCATTCTCTGCAGCCTATAAATCAAGAGTAGAGAATCTTAATGAATTAATCAGTTTCTTTGAATCTCTTTACTCTAGTGAATTTAAGATCAATGAAGAGGCTGCAAAAAAACATCTAAAAATTAAAATCTCTAAACCTTTGAATGATTTATTGGTTATTTTTCAAGATATTGATTGGAAGAGTGAAGCTATTCATCAAGCTATCAAAGATGTTTGTGAAAGAAATGAAATTGGTTTTGGGAAGATAGGGCAACCACTAAGAGTAGCAATTACAGGAAACACAGTTTCACCTTCAATAGATGTAACCGCAACACTTCTAGACAAAGAAATTGTTCACTCTAGAATTAAGAAAGCTATAGAGTATATTGGAAATAATTGATATGAGTTTAAAGCTCAGTTAATGGCAGAACAGATGAAAACAGGAATATTTCTTGTTGTTTTTTGTCGATACTCTTCATAAAAAGGACATGCTTTTATAATGTAT
>ENA-OREN01003716-OREN01003716.1-marine-metagenome-genome-assembly--contig:-NODE-3716-length-13957-cov-3.760735_pt1 | contig 13957 bp, 14 predicted proteins | sample MGYA00248624_ERZ508555 | MGnify/ENA primary metagenome ERZ508555 (study PRJEB26222, sample SAMN06267773) | marine metagenome | isolation source: Saanich Inlet, British Columbia, Canada | place...
ACAGAAACAAGCTTACTACCTCAGCAAGCACAGGCAATAGGCATGACATTCCCTGCGATGATTACAGCCATTATAGAGGGGGCTTTAGAATCATATTCCAAATCCCAAAAAGACACCTCTGTTCTGTCATCCAAGCCTCCAACTCAGGATAAAGGAGCAGAACAAAGTGCATAGAGCCCTGGATGACCAGTGGAAAGCAAGTTTGTTTAGGCTTCTTTGTTTATTATATTTATATGCAGGATGTAGAAGAGATAAAATCTCGGTTGAATGTAGAAGAGATTGTGGGTGAATATGTAAAACTCACTCCTGCAGGCACGAACACCAGGGGGCTGTGTCCATTTCATCGAGAAAAAACGCCGTCGTTTATGGTTTCGGCAGAAAAACAAATCTGGCATTGTTTTGGGTGTGGTAAAGGCGGTGATATGCTTTCTTTTTTAATGGAGATAGAGGGCATAGAATTTCCAGAAGCATTACGAATACTAGCAGAGCGGGCTGGCGTAGATTTAAAACAATCACAGGTTCCCGCATATCAGAAAGATCACAAATCTAAAGTATTCGATGTGTTATCGCTTCTTGCATCGTGGTATCATCAATCTTTTTTGCATTCCCAGAAAGGCGAGGCTGCACGCGAATATTCAGAAAAAAGAGGCCTTTCTTCCGAAACGTTAAAAGCGTGGCAAGTTGGATATGCTCCAGATTTATGGGACGAAGGCTTAAAATTTGCTCGCAAAAAAAACTTTAAAGACGCAGAGTTAAAAGATGCTGGGCTTTTTATTTCTAAAGATTCTGGTGGCATGTACGATCGGTTTCGTCATCGGTTAATGTTTCCTATACACGACCACAGAGGAATGGTTGTTGGATTTGGAGGGAGAATGCTCGAGAATTCCGAAACAGACAAGGGCGATGCGAAATATATTAACTCTCCCCAAACAATTACCTATGATAAAAGCCGTGTTCTGTATGGGCTGTATCATGCAAAACAGGCAATTAGAGAATCGAAAGAAGTGGTTGTAGTTGAAGGCTATATGGATGTTATTTCTTCGGTGCAAGCTGGAGTTATAAATATTGTCGCTGCCTCTGGAACCGCACTTACCCCTCAGCATGCAAAATTGTTAAAACGCTATGCCACGCATTTGTGTTTTGCGTTCGACAACGACGAAGCCGGACTTCGGGCTGCTCAACGAGGCCTTGAGGTGGCATGGAACGAAGGCTTTTATGTGAAAGCAATATCGCTACCAGAAGGGAAAGACCCAGATGATTTAGCAAGAGAAGATCCAGCTGCATGGAAGAAGGCTGTAGAAACGGCAGCCCCGGTGATAGATTATTGGATAGATGTTCTTGGCGAAAAAATAGACACTTCTGCGGCGGAAGGTAAACGCGAGCTGGCGAAATATATTTTACCGCTTATAAAGCGAGTGCCAGATCCAATCGAACGGTCGTATTACATCCAAAAGCTTTCGACTATTTTAAAAGTACCAGAAGAGGCGCTAAAAGAAGCTCTTTCTAAAATTCGTGAAAAAAAAGTTGTTCAACAAGAGTCACCGTCCGATCAAAAAAAAGAGGTAGAGCGCATTCACGTCCATCCAGAAGAGCATTTAATGGCTTTGGTTGTGGTAAATTCAGAGCTTATTCCAGTTGTAATAGATATTATTAAAGAAGATGTATTGCCTACTTCTCAGCTTAAGGAGCTTTACAATCAGCTTAAAACGTATTATAATAACGGCTCTTCAGGTAAAGAAGATTTATTTGAGTTTTTATCAATGCACGAAAATAGCGTTCATGCGTATGCATCGGTGCTTTCATTATTAGCCGATGACGTGTTTGGGCATTTAGATAAAGAGCGACAACTGAAGGAATTTCAAAAAATATTGCATCGAATTCAACGGGCGTGGTTTCACGGTCGAAAAAAAGAAATTGTTTTCGAGATAAAGCTCGCCGAAGAACAAGGCGACACAGATCTCGCACAAAAACTTATTAACGAACAGCAGGAGATTAACAATAATCTTCAGCGTTTGGAACGATAATCCCATGTTAGGGGTATTTATTGTATATGCCAAAAAAATCTTCAGCGAAAAAGACGAAAGTTTCGAAGAAAGCAAAGCCTAAAAAAGCCAAGAAAACGACTCTAAAAAAGGTTGCAAAGAAAAAAACAACTGCCAAGAAGAAAACTGCGACAAAAAAGCCGGCCCAAAAAAAAGAACGCTATAAGCGAGCCACACCACCAGAAGAAGCTCAGCTAAAAGAGATAATGCGAAAAGCACGATCTCGTGGTTTTATTACCGAGCAAGAGCTTTTATTTGTGTACACCGACTTGGAAGATTATGTTTCGCATTATGAAGAATTATTAGACGAATTCGAAACGCAAAGTGTTTCAGTGGTAGAGAGTGCACCTTCGGTGTTAGACACCATGTTAGGAACTGGCGATGATGATGCGAAAAGCAAATCCGAATCGGACATGTTTAATATCGACAGCCGGTTGCTTGATCTTTCGGATATTTCTGCTGATTCTATTCAAATGTATTTACGAGAAATAGGAAAAGTTTCGCTGTTAACAGGAGAAGAAGAAGTCTCGCTTGCAAAAAGAAAAGAGAAAGGCGATTTAGATGCAAAAAAGAAATTGATTCTAGCAAACCTTCGGTTGGTGGTATCTATCGCAAAAAAGTTTACTGGCAGAAGTCTTTCGTTACTCGATTTAATTCAAGAAGGAAATATCGGGTTATTTAGAGCCGTCGAGAAATTCGATTATAAAAAAGGCTATAAGTTTTCTACTTACGCTACCTGGTGGATTCGCCAAGCAATTACAAGGGCTTTGGCAGACCAATCTAGAACTATTCGTATTCCGGTTCATATGGTAGAAACGATTAACCGTTTTCAGCAGATTTCGCGGTCGCTTACTCAAGATTTAGGAAGAGAGCCGCTACCAGAAGAGGTTGCAGCAGAGATGGGCGAACCAGTAGAGAAGATTCACCACATTATAAAAATTTCTCAAGATACGGTTTCTTTGGAAACCACGGTTGGAGATGACGACGATAACGATTCTACGTTAGGTGATTTTATCGAAGATATTAAAACCATGTCACCAGAGCGGATTGCTTCGTTACAGTTGTTAAAAACACACGTAAAAGAGATTATCAATTTCTTAACCCCTAGAGAGCAGAAAATTTTAGAGATGCGATTTGGGTTAAACGATGGAGTTGCTCATACGTTAGAAGAGGTTGGTCAGGAATTTGGAGTTACTCGTGAACGTATTCGTCAGATTGAAGCAAAGGCACTCGAGAAAATGCAAAATCACGAAATGATGAAAAAGCTGAAAGATTACTAAATAGGTATATAAAATCAACGGCTCACGTAATGAGCCGTTGATTTTTTTTTGACAATTCATTTGTTTTAATTCAAGATGTGTCTAAGGAGGAACAAGAGATGAGATCGATCATTCCGAAAACAGTGGTGTTGGCCGGCGGGCCGGGCGGTGGAAAGACAAGAGCAGAAAAGGAAGTAAGAGATCATTTTTCCAAGTTTGGTGTTCGTGTTGTGGTTATCCCTGAGGCCGCGACAATACTCTTGGGACATGGAGCTTCTGCTTCTGAGATTAAGGGCACGCCAGGAGGAGGTATACTCCTTCAGCAAGAAATCGTGAAACTTCAGCTTCAGTTGGAGGAATCTGCTTATGCGTTGGCAAAGGCACAAACAGCAGATTCGATCGTCTTTGTTGCTGATCGTGGCCTGTTGGATGGCTCCGCATATATTGGATTACCAGCTTTCTTGAAGGAAGTCCTGGAGCCACTGAATCTTTCGCTGCGAGAGCTAAAGAACAGGTATTATGCGGTGTTTCACATGGTAACATCTGCCCTTGGCGCAGAAGACCATTACAACCTGGCGAATGCTGCTAGAATTGAAACCATTGAAGAAGCGCGTGCTCTGGATATGCGCATTCAAAATGCCTGGGGATTTCATCCTCGGCATGTGGTCATTCCGAACGTGGATGCTGCTGGGCAAGCAAGAGGCTTCGACGAAAAGCTTAGGCGTCTTTGCGTAGAGATACAATCTGCGCTTGGGCTGTAGCTTCCCCAACAAGAGGATGTGTATTACTCTACTACGCCGTGAAGCCTTGTCTTCGCGGCGTTACTTTGACAAATGAGGTGATTTTGGGTTAGTATACTCACGTCAGAGATGAAGCTAACAATGAAAATTGAGGACGCAGGCCATGCCGAGTATCAATTTTTGTTGAAAGGAAGAATTTATGTAAGCTGCAGTATTCAAATTTATTTGGATACAAAAGCTGAAATAAAATTCTGACGTAATCCGGGGTAGCTCTCCGCCAGCTGGCGGAGGTAGGGCAGTTTAATATGGAAGAGTATACTGTATATGCTATCTATAATAAAAAGCATAACAAAATCTATATTGGGCAAACTCACGATTTGGACGAACGTCTAAGGCTGCACAATGAAAAAGTGTTAAAAGGTTATACTTCTAGATTTGGTGGTGTATGGGAAATTATTTATCGCGAACGAGCTAAAAATAGGAAAGAAGCTTTAATGAGAGAGAAACAATTAAAAAGTTATAGAGGTCGGGAGTTCATAAAACAATTTATCAAAAATAATCCGGGGTAGCTCAGTGGTAGAGCAGTTGACTGTTAATCAATTGGTCGTGGGTTCGAGTCCCCCCCCCGGAGCCAAGTAGGACGATCAGCTAAAACGCTGGTCGTTTTGCTTTGTAGAGCTGATACTTCTAGTACTAAGTTAAAGGGTTCTCGAAGCTTAAATGCCAGTTTCCGATCTTCTAAAACTGGGTTCTGAACGAGGAAGTTTATAAATTGTGTTTTTTCATGTGTTTCAGAACTATCAAATATCGAACGAGCACGGCGAGCGACGGATAGTACTGTACCTACGGTAGTTTTATAGTCATGATCGGCTTTTGTGTGTTCTTCTAGTTCAATACCAAGCTTTTGGAGATTGTCCATGATCTCTTGCAGTTTTTTGTCATAGTCTTGCTTAGTAATCCTCGTATTTTATCCATATTTATACTTTACTGATTATGTATAGAATAGTAAAGTATAGATATGACTATTCGTTATAGAATGGCCTTGTGTCTATGGTAAAATTGCAACTGAAAGGCATTAAACAAACTTGAATTATGTTTGAGCAAATATTTAAAAATATTGATGATATCCTGCATAAAGATGCTGGATGTGGTAGCGAATTAGACTATGTCGAACAGACCTCTTGGGTTTTGTTTCTTAAGTATTTGGACGATTTAGAGAAAGACAAGGTTTCTAAAGCTAAGTTAGCTGGTGATACATATGAAAGTATCATTGCTCCAGAGTACCAATGGAGTAATTGGGCTGCACCCAAAGGCAAAGATGGGAAGTTAGATCATAATGTTGCAATGACTGGTGATGATTTTATCGAGTTTGTTAATCGGGTAGATAAAGAAAAGCCTGGTCTTTTTCAATACCTTAAACAGTTTAAAACTTCTGCTGAAAGTGCTGATACAATTGAGTATAAAATTGGAGAGATTTTTAGTGAATTGAAGAATCGAATTCAAAGTGGGTACAATTTACGTGAAGTAATTAACTTAATAGACTCATTGCAGTTTAGAACACATGAGGAAAAGCATGAAATGAGCCATTTGTACGAAAGCAAAATTAAAAATATGGGGAATGCTGGGCGTAATGGAGGGGAATATTACACGCCTAGACCTCTTATTAAAACTATTGTAAAAGTTGTTGCACCAAAGATTGGAGACACAATTTATGACGGTGCGGTTGGTAGCGCTGGTTTTTTGGTTGAAGCATTTGAATATTTAAAAACGAGTAAAGAACTTACTACTGAAGATGTCGAGACTTTGCAAAAAAATACTTTTTACGGGAAAGAGAAAAAATCATTAGCCTATATTATTGGAATCATGAATATGATTTTGCATGGTATAGAAACGCCAAATATTATTCACACTAATACACTTGCAGAGAATTTGACTGATATTCAAGAAAAAGATCGTTATGATGTGGTATTGGCGAATCCACCTTTTGGTGGGAAAGAACGTGCTGAGGTGCAACAAAATTTCCCAATTAAAACAGGCGAAACGGCTTCTTTATTCTTGCAGCATTTTATTAAAATTCTTAAAGCAGGCGGAAATGCTGGTATTGTTATTAAAAATACTTTTTTGAGTAATGGGGCTTCTGGGAGTGCTGATGCTAGTTTACGTAGACAATTACTTGAAACTTGTAATTTACATACAATTCTAGATTTGCCAGGAGGGACATTTACTGGAGCGGGGGTTAAAACAGTGGTTCTTTTTTTTGAAAAAGGAAGCCCAACTAAAAAAGTTTGGTTCTATCAGCTTAATTTGGATAGAAATCTTGGGAAAACGAACCCATTGAATGAGAAAGATTTAGCTGATTTTGTAGAATTACAAAAAACAAAAGCCGATAGTGAAAATTCTTGGACTGTGGATGTGAAAAGTTTTGATCAAAGTACCTTGGATTTATTTGCAAAAAATCCCAATACTCCAGAAGCGGATCCTTTGCGTAAGCCAGTGGATATCTTGAAAGAAATTAAGGCTTTAGATAAAGAAAATTCTGAAATATTAAATTCGATAAAGGATTTGATATGAAAAAAGATTGGAAAATAAAACAATTAGGTGAGTTAGGAAAAGTTTCTATGTGTAAAAGGATTCTCAAAAAACAAACCTCACCAACAGGAGACATCCCTTTTTATAAAATTGGCACGTTTGGAAAAATCCCGAATGCTTTTATATCAAGAGAAGTTTATGAAGAATATCGGTCTAAATATTCCTTTCCAAAAAAAGGTGACATACTGTTATCTGCTTCGGGAACCATTGGAAGGCGTATGATTTATGATGGTAAACCTGCATATTTTCAAGATTCCAATATTGTTTGGATTGATAATAATGAAAAAAAGGTGTTAAATGAGTATCTCTACAAATTTTATGCTTTTTGTAATTGGAATCCTTCAAAAGGAGCCACAATTTCAAGACTTTATAATGATGATTTGAGAAAAATAAAAATTTCCTTTCCACCACTACCCGAACAAAAACGTATAGTAGCTATTTTAGATAAAGCCTTTGCTGCTATTGATAAAGTGAAAATTAATACCGAACATAACCTCGAAAATGCTAAAGATCTTTTCAAAAGTAAATTCAACCAACTATTCGTTAATAGAGATGAAACTTGGGTGAAATTAACATTGCTGGATTTGTTAAATAAAAAATGGATTATTAGCCATCTTGATGGTAATCACGGTGGAGATTACCCCAAAAAACACGAATTTATTGAGTCTGGCGTTCCTTATTTATCAGCTAATTGCCTGAAAGACGGCTATGTTGATTTTCAAAAAGCTAAATTCCTTTCAGAAGAAAGAGCCAGCAAATTAAGAAAAGGTATAGCACAAAATAATGATGTTCTTTTTGCACATAATGCAACAGTAGGGCCAACGGCTCTTTTAAAAACAAATGAACCCAAAATTATACTCGGTACTTCACTCACGTACTACAGGTGTAATGAAGAATACATTAATCCAAAGTATTTACTCTTGTATTTAAGATCTAAAGAGTTTATTTCTCAGTACGAGTCTATAATGAGGCAATCAACAAGAAATCAAGTACCGATAACTAAACAAAGAACGTTTACTCACATAGTTCCGCCATTGGAAGTTCAAAATGAATTAGTCCCGCAACTTGAAAGTCTTAATAATAAAGTGGAAAAAATAGTTGTTTTGTATTCAAAACAACTTTATAACCTTGATGAACTAAAAAAATCCCTTTACCAAAAAGCTTTTTCTGGTCAACTTAACATCATAAATTAACCTTATGAACGAAGCAGAAACAAGAGCAGAATTAATAGATCCAAAACTTAAAGCCGCTGGTTGGGGCGTTGTTGAAGGTTCAAAAATTCTTCGTGAGCGACTGGCTCAAATAACTGACGGAAAAATTCAGGCAGGAGGTGGTCGATCAAAACCACTCATTGCTGATTATATTTTGTCATACAAAGATATTAAGTTGGCTGTCGTAGAGGCAAAAAGTGATGAAATAGAAGCTTCTGAGGGTGTCTCTCAAGCCAAGCTTTATGCTGAAAAGTTGAATTTAGAGACAACCTATTCTACGAATGGAAAAGAGATATACAGTATTAACATGAAGACTGGCAAAGAAGAAGTAGTTGATTCTTTTCTTTCTCCTGAAGAATTGTGGAATAAAACTTTTTCTCAGCAGAATGAATGGCGTGATAAATTTGCAGAGATTCCTTTTGAGGATAAAAGTGGTACATGGCAATTACGCTATTATCAAGAATTAGCGGTAAATAAAACACTTGAAGCTATTGCGAATAATCAAGATCGTATTTTATTGACACTTGCTACAGGCACCGGAAAAACAGCTATTGCCTTTCAAGTTGCTTGGAAGTTGTTTAAAACTCGTTGGAATCTAAGTCGCGACGGAAAAAGACAACCAAGGGTATTGTTTTTAGCAGATCGTAACATTTTAGCTAATCAGGCATTTAATTCATTTTCAGCTTTTCCTGAAGATGCTTTGGTAAGAATTAAACCATCAGAAATTAAGAAAAAGGGATCGGTTCCAACTAATGGGAATATCTTTTTTACGATCTTTCAAACTTTCATGAGTGGAAAAGATAAGGATGGAAATCCTGCTCCGTATTTTGGTGATTATCCAAAAGATTATTTTGATTTTATCGTTATTGATGAATGTCATAGAGGTGGGGCAAATGATGAAAGCAATTGGAGAAGTATTTTAGAATATTTTTCTCCTGCTGTTCAGTTAGGATTGACCGCAACACCAAAACGAAAAAAGAATATTGATACTTATAAATATTTTGGTGACCCTGTTTATGTTTATTCCCTTAAGGAAGGAATAAATGACGGATTTCTTACACCTTTTAAAGTGAAACGTGTAAAAACAACTCTTGATGATTACGTTTATACAATCGATGATCAGTTAGTGGAAGGAGAGATTGAGCAAGGGAGGTTATATGTTGAATCAGATTTTAATAAAATTATTAAAATTAAAGAAAGAGAAGCAAAGCGAGTGCGGATATACATGGACGAGGCTGATCAAAATGAAAAAGCAATCATTTTTTGCGCCACACAGAATCATGCAGCCGCTGTTCGTGATTTAGTAAATCAATACAAGAAATCAAAAAATCCGAATTATTGTGTTCGAGTGACGGCAAATGATGGCGAGATTGGCGAACAGTTTTTAAGAGAATTTCAAGATAATGAAAAGACCATCCCTACAATACTTACAACATCTCAAAAATTGTCTACTGGAGTAGACGCAAGAAATATACGAAATATTGTTTTAATGCGCCCGGTGAATTCAATGATTGAATTTAAACAAATTGTGGGGCGTGGTACCCGATTATTCGATGGAAAAGAGTTTTTTAGCATTTATGATTTTGTAGATGCGTATCATCATTTTTCTGATCCAGAATGGGATGGCGAGCCGCTTGAGCCAGAAGAAGTTACAAAAGAGTCTGATAAAGTAAAAAAGGCAAAGGAACATAAGGAGTCTCTCGAAAAAGAAGAAAAATCCAAGCTTATTAAAATAAAGCTTCGAGATGGCAAGGAACGGGAGATTCAACATATGGTGGCTACTTCTTTTTGGAATGCAGATGGGAGACCTATCGCTGTTGCGGAATTTCTAGAGAATTTGTTTGGAGTACTTCCAAAATTCTTTAAAAACGAAAGAGAGTTAAGAGAAATTTGGAGTAATCCATTAACTCGAAAAACGTTGTTGGATAACTTAAGCGATGCTGGTTTTGGAAAAGAAGAATTACATACGCTTCGAAAATTAATAGATGCCGAAAAAAGCGATATATTAGATGTTTTAGAATATGTATTTAATGCTAAAAATAAACCAATTACAAGAGAAGCTCGAGTAGGTGTTTCCCAAGAGAAAATATTTGAGCCATTAGATAATAAGCAAAAAGAATTTATTGATTTTGTTTTGAATAAATATGTTGAAACTGGGGTAGAAGAGTTAAGCCAAAAAAAATTACCTGTTTTATTGGAGCTTAAGTATCAATCAATTGTAAATGCTGAAAAGGAAATTGGTGATGCGCTCAAGATTCGTTCGCTTTTCTTAGATTTTCAAAAAAAACTCTATGAAAAAGTACGTTAATTAGTAGAAGTATTTTGTGAACATAACAAAAACAGATTATCTAGAATACACTTATTGCAAAAAGAATCTTTGGCTTAAAAAACATAAGCCAGAGCTTTTTGATGGTGTCGAGTTATCGGAATTCGAGAAGAAAATAATCGAAGAAGGGAATGCTGCTGATGAAGCTGCACGGAATTTGTTTCCAGCAGGTACGTTAATAGAAATTGTTGGTACGAATGCTGTCCCAATTACAAAACAATTCATTGATGATGATGTGAAAACGTTGTTTCAGGCGGCGTTTTTGTCTGATGAGTTTTTTGTACAGGCGGATGTATTAAAATTTAATGATACGTTGAAAGGATGGGAGTTGTACGAGATTAAGGCTACAAACACTGTTAAGCGTGTTGTTCCTCACCATCATGTAAACGATTTAGCGTTTCAAAAAACCGTAATCGAAAAGAGTGGAATTAAGATTGTAAAAACAGGTGTTATTCATTTGAATGGCGAGTATAGGTTAAAGGGGAATGTTAGCTATAACGAGTTGTTTATTATCGAGGAACTGACTGATGAGGTTTTAGAAGCCGAATCAGACGTGCAACAGCAAATGGAAGACGTTAAAACATATCTGAATATGGCCGAAGAAAAAGGCTGTGAATGTTTATCTCGCGGAAGGAATTCTCAGTGTACTACTTTTAAATACTCTAATCCCGAAGTTCCAGAATACTCGGTTCATGATATTAACAGAATTGGAGCAAGTAAAAAGCTGTTTTACGACTGGATCGATAGGGGGATTTATTCATTAGAAGATATTGATAAACCAGAATTGTTAAAAGGCGCAAAAAGGTTTCAATACGATGCGTACATTACGGGTAAGCCTATCGTTGACCGTATAGCAATAAAAGAAGTTCTAGATGAGCTTGTATTCCCATTGCAATTTTTTGATTACGAAGGCTATTCTAGTGCGATTCCTAGATTCGATGGCTTTGGCGCTTACGAACAAGTGCCTTTTCAGTATTCGCTTCATACTCTTCATGACAATGGCGAGTTAGATCATAAAGAATTTCTTATTACTGAGCCAACCAGTGATCTGACGCTTCCTCTTATTAAACGAATGAAAGAAGATTTTGATGAGAAAGGTTCTATTATATCTTGGTTTAAGTCGTACGAAATTCAACGTAATAATAAACTTGCAGAAGTTCATCCTGAGTATGCTGATTTTTTAGAATCAATTAACGACAGGATGTTTGATTTAATGACTATCTTTTCCAAAAATTATTATGTCGATGCTGCATTTAAAGGGAGTGCAAGTATTAAGGCTGTGTTACCAATCATAGTGCCAGAGCTGACGTATAAGGCGTTAGGAATACAGAAAGGGGATCAGGCTGTTGAACGTTGGGAAAGAATGATAGATTCTAGTACGCCTAAAAAGGAAAAATCGGAGATAGAGAAAGATTTGTTGGAATATTGTAAGCTAGATACCTTTGCAATGGTAGAGATCTATAAAATTTTAGTGAGCAAGTATGTTTAAGACATTTAAAATAGGAGGAGGCGATGAGTCTGGAAGGCCAGTTGATCCGTCAGGTGCTATGAAAAAGCATGCGCGTTGGTGTATTGATACAGTAAAGAATAATACGCCAGACGAAGAAGCATTGCAGTATATTTATGATAACTGTGTCTCCTGGGTAGAATGTCCCGCTGAACTGAGAGATGTTTTTGCTGGTCATGCAGTGTATAACGCTTATGGAGATATATTAATGAGTTTTGAGAATTATAAACAATTCTTCACTGATGAAGAGATTCAGATCATTAAAGAGTTGCAATCGCAAGATTGATATAGTATTTATCTCCTGTTTAGTTCTCGTGCGAAAGTAATAGCTTCTTCAGTCTTTGCTGCGGTTGTCTGTAAGTATGCAGGATCAGGAATCATATTTATTCTCCACATATCAAGCCTATCTGAGTCCCAACACGCTTGAATTGTAATGTCATCTGAAGTAATGAATCCATCGCTGTGGTGTTGGCAAGCAAAAGTGAGTTGATCTAATTGATCTCTTGAAACATCCAAAGCGCCATGAGAGTAAAGCATCATTGCGAGATTGGCAGCTTTCTCACCATGATTAATGTTATTATGACCGCTTGGGAGCCTTTTTGCATCATGGATATATGCAAAAATATTTACTACATTTTCGTCTACAGAAACTTTTTTTGCTAGATATTCACCAATCAGTGCAACTCGTGACCAATGGGAAATACCATGATAATCATTATAAAAATCGTCTAAAGTACATTCATGAATAATCTTTTTTAGTAATTGTTGATCTATCATATAATTACAGTATACCTGTGTTGCATAGGAAAGACGAAAATGATGAATAGTCTTTCCAATTAATAGTTCTGAACGCGTCCACTAGGGGGAGCCATACCGAATGGTCTGCCGAATAGGCAGGCTTTTCGTTTTGTTCAAGAATCAATAGGAATATTGCTATTGTTGGATTTTGCAGTTATAATCAAGCATAATTAATTTAGTAAAATATATATGGCAAAAAGAAAAAAGGCTGTAGGAAAAGGCAAAAAATCGCGTTCTCACAAAACCAAGAAACGGTTAGAAATAAAAGAACGTATGTTGGCTGCAAGGAAAAAACGTAAATAATTCTTTTGTGAGACTTGTTTTGTTTTAGTGTAATATTAAAAAATAAGGAGTCACGATTTAAGCCACTCTGACGAGTGGTTTTATGGTATACTTTTTTTATGAAAACAAGTACAAAAAATTTTAAAAGTATTATGTATGGAGTAGTAGCGCTTTTTGTAGTAACTTTTTTGACTGGCTTTTTGCAATCTACTAAATATGAATTTGTTATTTATCTTTTCTATTTAATATTATTTGTAGTGGGAGTAAAACTTATTATAGTAACAGTCAAATCAAAAGCAACGTGGGTATTAAAAGCATTTTTGTTTCTAGTAGGATTTTCTTTAATGCCATATTTTTTATTTTTTGTTATCGCGGTTATTAATAACCTCTTATCTGGCACAGGTATTACGGAGGTTATGGAATTAGTAGAAGACGCACTTTATTTGGTTTCATTGTTATTAGTAATTGGAGTAATAGGAAGTTTGGTTTTATGCAAAACAAGAAATATAAAATAAGGTTCAATATAATTAATTGGATATTTGGTGTCGTTTTTTTATCGATCGGAATATTGAATGTATTTTTAGTGCATCTTGTTCCTGGTGTTTTTTATATTCTTCTTTCTTTTGTTTATTTCCCTCCAGCAGCCACCATCCTTAAGCATAAATTTGGTATTTATATTCCCTTTGCAGTAAAAATTATCTTTGCACTTATTATCCTATGGGCAACATTAGCTGTGGGTGATCTTGCCGACATATATCTTTAGGGGTTTTTTAATGCGTTCAAACTCACCGCGCTATAAATAAAATTCGAACCTTTTGGCTCGAGTTTTATTTATAGAATTTTCTGAAGTGATTATTCTTTTTAAACAAGCGCTTGTTTTAGAAGATGTCGATGGGTATACTATCTAGGCATTTCTATGAAAGATAATAAACTTAAAGCGTCTCGTTTATCCATGGAAGAAAAAAGAAAACAGTACCCTAAGGCTGGGATGAAATGGGATAAAGACGAAGACGAGCTGCTTAAGAAGATGTATACAGATTTTCGCGCTGGCGACAGTGAGCATTTTAATATGTTTTTAAAAGAGCTGGTTGGTGCTATAGGTAGATCTGCTGGAGGACTAAAGGCGCGATTAGCAAAGTATTTTGATGATGTTCCAGGGTGGGATTACGAACGCGATAAAAAAAGACTGGAGGAGCTGGTTAA
>ENA-OREN01003720-OREN01003720.1-marine-metagenome-genome-assembly--contig:-NODE-3720-length-13944-cov-13.829163_pt1 | contig 13944 bp, 10 predicted proteins | sample MGYA00248624_ERZ508555 | MGnify/ENA primary metagenome ERZ508555 (study PRJEB26222, sample SAMN06267773) | marine metagenome | isolation source: Saanich Inlet, British Columbia, Canada | place...
AAAGTGACATCTGTTACTGCCAATATTGATGGCGGTCAACCTTTTAGACGTACCTTTGGTGAAAATCTGGTCTACACAGATTGGCAAAAAGATAGCTTCTTTCATGCCCTACAGAAGCTTGTCAAAAATGCTGGAAAAATTGGTATTGAATATGATCATATAACCAAAGAACGTTTAGATAAACTTGGCGCAGCATTCGATCAAGCAGATTTTATTGATATTTCCGTCGACTGTATGAAGATGCGTTCAATTAAATCGGATGAGGAAATCGCACATATCATCCAGGGAGCAAATGTTTGTGATATTGGTGGTGCAGCATTAGTTGAAGCAGTCAAGGAAGGGGTACCTGAACACGAGGTGGCTCTTCACTCCACACAAGCCATGGTTAGAGAAATTGCCAAGCGCTATCCGCATTCAGAGCTAATGGATACTTGGACTTGGTTTCAATCTGGTATCAATACTGATGGTGCCCATAACCCAGTGACAACAAGACAAGTTCAGAAAGGTGATATCCTAAGTCTTAACTGTTTCTCTATGATTGCTGGCTATTATGTTGCTCTTGAAAGAACCTTATTTTATGATCATGTTGATGATGCATCTTTAAAACTATGGGAAATCAACGTCAAAGTTCATGAAGAAGGCATGAAACTAATTAAGCCTGGAGTTGCATGCAAAGATATCGCCCTTGAATTGAATAAAATTTTTGAAGAATACGGTTTGCTTGAAAGCAGAACCTTTGGCTACGGACACTCATTTGGAGTCTTGTCTCATTACTATGGACGTGAGGCTGGCGTTGAATTAAGGGAGGACATTGATACTGTTTTACAAAAGAATATGGTAGTGTCTATGGAGCCAATGATTATGATTCCAGAGGGGAAGTCTGGAGCAGGTGGTTATAGAGAACATGATGTAATGGTTCTGACTGAAGATAGCGCTTATGACATTACAAAATTCCCATTTGGCCCAGAACACAACATCATTACTTAAGTTAAGTGCCTAATCAAATGCTGCAGGTAAATTATTCGCAATTACTAGAAGAGTTGCGAGAAGTTGCTCGAGATGCTGGACGCGAAATTATGAGGATCTATGAAAGCACAATCGAGGTCAACTTCAAAAATGATGGATCTCCAGTTACTCTTGCTGATGAGGCTGCGGAGAATGTCATTCTAGGGAAGTTGAAAGAAATAATTCCTGATATCCCAATCATTTCAGAGGAAAACTCAAGTAGTCATCAAGCAGAGGTTACAGAACAATTTTTTCTAATTGACCCACTGGATGGAACTAAAGAATTCCTTAAAAAGGATGGGCTTGGCTCATTTACTGTCAACATTGGTCTAATAGAAAATAGAATTCCTACTTTAGGAGTTGTCTATGCGCCAGCTCTGGATCGTATGTTTTTTGCTTCAAGCGCTACAGGTGCATTTGAAGAGTCAATAAAAGGTATTCAGAAAATTACAATAAGACCTGTCCCAAATTCTGGCCCTGTGGCTGTTGCAAGTGTCTCTCACCGAGATGAGTCAACGAATAATTGGCTTAATAGTAATCATATTAAAGATACAATCTCTATTGGCTCTTCATTAAAATTCTGCTTAGTTGCCTGTGGTGAGGCAGATGTTTATCCTCGATTTGGACCCACTATGGAGTGGGATACAGCTGCTGGAGATGCAGTATTAAGGTCAGCAGGTGGGGAAGTCTTACTGCCAAATGGAGAGCTCTTTGGGTACGGCAAATCGAACTATAGAAACAGTGCTTTTATTGCCCATGGAAGTTTTTGATTAATTCTAACTTTCGTAAGAATATATTTCTACCATCATCTCATCAGCAATTTGCTCAAGCTTGTCTCTGATTAAATTTTCATCGAGTGAGGTGGGCAAATGAAGGTTAATTTGTGCTTTAAAAAGCTGTTCGCCAGACATAGATGCATCAATGATTTCAGTTTTTAACTCTTCGACATTAGCTTGGAGTTCGTCTGCCAAAACATGTGAAAGTTTGTTAATAATTCCCACATGGTTTTGGCCAATAAGCTCAATATTGTAACTCCTGACATTGCTAAGCTTATCAACAGGAAGAGTTTCTTCACAAGCAATTTGAAGCCCCAATGAAGCAGAATTTAAATCTTTTGTAAGTTTAGCAGCATCACTTGATGGCACATTTACTTTAAGTATTCCAGCAAATTTACCTTCAAAACTAGACATGTTACTTTCAATCCAATCACCGTTATTTGAAACAATAATCTCTGAGAGGCCGTCGACAAGCCCGGGCTTGTCGTCTCCCAAAACGCTAATCAAAAATGATTTCATAATAATCTACTTATAATCTTCAATACTCGGACAAGAACAAATCAAATTCTTATCGCCATAGACATTATCCACTCTAGAAACTGGCGGCCAATACTTGACTCGCCTTAGACTTTCAACAGGATAGGCTGCCTCTTCTCTGGAATAAGAAAATTCCCATTGTGAAGATGTTACCATTTCTAGCGTGTGTGGCGAATTAATTAATGGATTATCTTCAGTAGAATATTCACCTGACTCAACTTTATTAATCTCTTTTCGAATCTGAATCATTGCATCACAAAATCGATCAAGCTCATCCAATGATTCGGACTCAGTTGGTTCAATCATTAGTGTGCCTGCAACTGGAAAAGACATTGTTGGCGCATGAAAACCAAAATCTATTAGACGCTTAGCGACATCATCAACACTAATTCCAACTGTGTCTTTAATAGGCCTAATGTCGATAATGCACTCATGAGCGATTCGACCATTCTCATCACTATAAAGAATTGGATAGTGCTCCTCAAGACGCTTAGCAATATAATTTGCATTGAGAATAGCATTGCATGTTGCATCATAGAGGCCATCTTTTCCAAGCATTGCAATGTACATCCAACTAATTGGCAAAATACTACCCGAGCCCCATGGAGCACCGGAAATACTTCCAACATCAGTGTTATTCAAAGGTGTCCTAGGTAAAAAATCTATAAGGTGTTCTTTAACACCGATAGGTCCAACACCTGGACCGCCACCGCCATGGGGTATGGCAAAAGTCTTGTGCAAATTAAGATGTGAAACGTCACCTCCAAACTCACCCGGAGATGAAAGCCCAACCATTGCATTCATATTCGCGCCATCAATGTATACTTGCCCACCAGCATTATGAACAATATCGCATACCTCTCTAACATCTTTTTCAAAAACTCCATGCGTGGAAGGATAAGTAATCATTATTGCTGCAAGATTTTCTTCGTGCTCTTTAGTTTTTGCTCGTAAATCATCCAAATCAATATTACCATTGTCTGCATTACTGACAACAACAACCTTCATACCTGCCATTTGAGCTGATGCTGGATTTGTGCCGTGTGCTGAAGATGGTATAAGACAAATATTCCTATTATTATCACCTCTACTTCGGTGATATCCTCTTATTGCAATTAAACCAGCATACTCACCCTGAGCGCCAGAATTTGGTTGAAGGGAAATGGCTGAATAACCTGTTGCCTCACAAAGCATCTCTTCAAGTTCACTAATCATCTGTTGATAGCCGATTACTTGGTTCATGGGAACGGCTGGATGAATTTGGGAGAATTCTGGCCAACTAACCGGTATTAATTCAGCAGCCGCATTTAGTTTCATCGTGCATGACCCAAGAGGAATCATAGACCGGTCTAGTGCAATATCTTTATCTCCAAGATAGCGTATATACCTCATCATATTTGTTTCAGATCGATACGTATTAAAGACTTCGTGTGTAAGGAAATCAGACTTCCTCTTCAAGTTCTTTTTGATTACTGATTTATTTTTCTCAAATAATGATTGGGCAGTGAGGGTAGACTCCGTATTAAATATTCTCCATAAATACTCAATATCTTCCGGCGTACTTAGTTCATCAAATGATACTGACACAAGTGTTTTATTAAATACATTGATGTTATACCCATTCTTTTCGGCTTGCATAACGATGGCATCTGAATTCTTGACTTCAATAGTTAAAGTATCAAAATAAGAGTCGTTGACGACATGAAATCCCATTATCTTCATACCATCAGCAAACACACTTGCGTACTTAAAAATACGGCCTGCGATGTTTTTGAGGCCTTCTGGACCATGGTAGACAGCATACATGCTTGCCATAATTGCCAAAAGTGCCTGAGCAGTACAAATGTTACTTGTTGCCTTCTCACGACGAATGTGTTGCTCTCGGGTTTGAAGTGCTAGTCGATATGCCAGTCGACCTTTTGTGTCAACTGAAGCTCCAATAATACGGCCTGGCATGGATCGCTTATATTTATCACTTGTCGCCATATAAGCAGCATGTGGACCACCATATCCGATTGGTACGCCAAATCTCTGGGTATTTCCTACAACTATATCAGCCCCCATTTCACCCGGAGGCTTTAAAAGAGTTAAGGCAAGCAAATCTGCACTCACAGTTACGAGTGCTTTCTTTTCATGAATAGATTCTATTAGTTTTGTGTAATCACTAAAAGCACCATACGTATTTGGGTACTGGAGGAGGACACCAAAACAATCTAGACTCTTCAAAGCAACTGCAGGATTGCCAATAACGATTTCAATGTTTAATGGTTCTGCTCTTGTTTTAATAACTTCAAGATTTTGTCCATAGCAATCATCCGATACAAAAAAAACATTGCTTTTTGACTTGCTTACTCGATGACTTAACGTCATAGCTTCAGCACATGCTGTTGCTTCATCAAGCATGGATGCATTTGCTAAGTCCATTCCAGTTAGATCTGAGACCATTGTTTGATAATTCATTAATGCCTCAAGGCGGCCTTGAGAAATCTCAGGCTGATATGGCGTATAAGAGGTATACCATGCTGGATTTTCTTCAACATTCCGCTGAATCACTGGAGGCGTAATTGAGTTGTAATAACCTTGGCCAATGAATGACTTATATCGAATGTTCATTCTTGCTAGATTTCTTAACTGTTTTAGCGCAGCAAGCTCTGACATGCCATCAGCAATATTCATCGGATCCTTCCGACGGATAACATCTGGAACTATTTCATCAATTAATTTATCTAAATTATCAAAACCAAGATAACTGAGCATTTGATTTTTTTGCTCACTTGAAGAGCCAATATGTCTATTGGTAAAAGCGTCATTATTCAGTAAATCTTCAATCTTGTTTGCCATTACTCTTTTCTTATTCCTCAATAAATGTATTGTATGCTTCCTCATCCATAAGGTCATTTAACTCTTCAGGATTGGATAGCTTCACCTTGATAAACCAGCCCTCACCCATAGAGTCCTCAGTGACAATCTCTGGCTCATCCTCTAGTCGGGAGTTCACCTCTATAATTGATCCTGAGACTGGCGCAACTAGATCAGATGCTGCTTTGACAGACTCAATAACTGAAATATTCTCTCCGCGAGAACACTCATCACCAACCTCTGGCAACTCTACATAAACTAAATCCCCAAGTTGCTCTTGAGCAAAATCAGTTATCCCAATCACTACTAGATCATCTCCTTTCGCATCAATCCATTCATGATCTTCAGAATATTTAATACTCATTACTTCTCCTTATTAATTTTCAACCTCTGTAATAGTTGTGTTTAACAAATGGCAGTTTTACTATCTCGACCGCTATTCTCTTTTCTCTTACCAGTGCAAAAAGTTTGGACTGGCTTTTGGTATATTGTGTTTTTAGTCTTGCAATGGATATTGTTTTATTTAAGGTTGGGCCAAAACCCCCACTGGTCACCTCGCCAACTTGAATTCCATTTTCGTCCTCAATTATTGCGCCGTCTCTCACAGGCATCTTACCTTCTGGCAGTAAGCCCACGATTTTTGTATCAGGTCCATCCTTAAGATGCTTCAAAATTACATTATCACCTAGATAGCTTCCCTCACGCTCTGCCCCTAATCGTCTAACTTTTGAAAGGGCCCAGTTTAAAGATGATTCAACAGGACTATGGGAAGAATCAAGCTCGTGTCCATATAGTGATAATCCAGCCTCAAGGCGCAGGGAATCTCTTGCGCCTAAGCCAACCCACTCAACCTGTTCATTTGAAAGGAGGAGGCTTGCAAACATTTCAGCATCGTTTGCAGAGATTGAAATCTCAAACCCGTCTTCCCCTGTATAACCAGATCGAGTAATAAAGCAATCTATATTATTGATTTCAAGCTGCTTAGCGGTCATAAATGTCATATCTTTGATAGACGGAGCTAATTCACTTAATACCTCTCCAGCTTTAGGGCCTTGCAGGGCTAACAAGGCCAAATCTTCATCAAGCTCTACCTTATAATTTGATCCTAATTGTTTCTTAAGGTGATCATAATCAGAAATCTTACACGCTGCATTTACAACCAGAAATAATGAATTATGGCCAAGATTTGTAACCATTAAATCATCCATCACTCCGCCATTTTCATTTGTAAAAAGGGCATACCGCGTCTTCATTACTGGCAAATCGATGATGTCGACAGGAACAAGAGACTCAAGAGCACTCATAACATTTTCACCCGATAGTTTAATTTGTCCCATGTGAGAGACATCAAACAGACCTGCAAATTGTCGCGTATGAGCGTGCTCTTTTTTTATTCCAAGGGGATAGCTAACTGGCATTTCATATCCAGCAAAAGGAACCATCTTAGCACCCGCATCAACATGCATTTGGTAGAATGGCGTTGTTCTGACTTGACTTTCTTCAGACATTTATTTATGCATAAAAAAACAATATTATATAAGATTAGTCTATTTAGTTGAATTCAATTGTTCATGAATACATGTAAATAGATTAAGTCTTTTATTCAGGCTCGAATACCTTAGTTTTTTTCTCAAGTTTATTAATTCAAAAACTTTATAAAATGATTTACTTAATAACCACTGCTATGACTATATATAGGATAGGGGGTCTCGCCCTTTTCAATAAGACGAATGTTGTCAGCTATTGTTTGAGCAGCAGAACCAGGGTTGCTTTGCCCCGCAATGTGAGGCGTAACGTATACTGAAGGATGATCCCAAAGTGAATTATTTTCAGGGAGAGGCTCTTGCGCAAACACATCCAAAGCAACAGCAGTTATATGCCCACTATCTAGTGAAGTTAATAGATCACTCTCATTAATAATTCCACCTCTTCCAATATTAATTATAAATGACCCCTTTGGAAGAAATGCGAGCTCAATTTTGGTCAATATATTTTTAGTGTCTTCAGTTAATGGTAATACATTTATAAGAACATCAGTCTGACTCAGAAAATCTGCAAGCTGTTCATGTCCACAATAATATTCTATGCCCCCAAGGGACTCCTTTGGGCGGGCACCCCAACCAACAACTTTAAAGTCTAAATTAATAAGTGAGTCACCAATTGCCTTACCAATGTTGCCTAGACCCATGATTCCGATAGTACGGTCTTCTGATTGAACTGAGCTTTGCTGTATCCATTCACGACTTTGTTGCTGAATTCTATAAAGATACTGGTCACTATGAAAATGTAAAACCCAGTGCAGTGAGTGAAGGCACATTTCATGTGTTAACTTCTTATCTACTAAGCGAACTATAGGCAACCCTTCAGGTAATTCTGGATCACTAATTATGTGGTCAACTCCAGCACCTAAAGATAGAATTGCTTTTAAATTTGGATATTTATTAAGTATTCCTCTTGGGTGTTTCCAGACCACTGCATATTCAACTTCATTAACGTCACCCTCATCGGGATATACTCTAACATCCATCTCTGGCATTGTCTCTTTAAGGCCATTTGACCATACATCCATATCTTCCCAGAAATCAGTAGAAGCTAATAATATTGACATTTTTATTTATTAAAACTTGTAATTATAATAAAGTACTTTTGATAATTATATCTTTGAGTGTGCTTTTAGATAACCTACAATTTGATTAACGAGGTCGTCTATATTTGCATCACTATTTTGAAGAACAATTTCTGACATCTCAGGCTCCTCATAATCTGAGTCAATGCCTGTGAAATTTTTTAATTGTCCAGCTCTTGCTTTTTTATAGAGTCCTTTAGAGTCCCTGGCTTCACAAACTTCAATTGGAGTATCAATAAAGATCTCAATAAACTCACCATCGTTAAATAATTTCCTTGCCATTAAACGCTCAGAACGGAATGGTGAGATAAATGACACTATGGTAATTAACCCCGATGAAACCATCAGCTTTGAAACTTCAGCAATCCTTCGAATATTCTCAACCCTGTCTTGATCTGTAAACCCTAAATCTCTATTCAAGCCATGGCGGACATTGTCACCATCAAGGAGCATCGTATGCTTGCCAAGCCCATAAAGCTTTTTCTCAAGCTCATCAGCAATAGTCGACTTACCTGAACCTGAAAGCCCAGTAAACCAAAGCACGCAAGGCTTTTGATGTTTGTGTTTGGAACGAGCGCCTTGATTAATATTTGTTTCATGCCAACTAATATTTTGCGCACGCCTTAATGCAAAATCAATTAAACCTGTACCAAGCATTGTGTTGCTTGTTGAATCAAAAATGGTAAATGAGCCTGTTATCTGGTTGTCACTATAAGTTTCAAAAAAAACTTTCTGACCCAATGATAACTTACAATAACCAATTTCATCTTGCTCAAGCTTTTTTGCTGCAAGTTGACTCAGTGTATTGACATCAATCTTAAAACTGAGGTCGGTTACCTGTACACTAGTTCTTTCAGTTTCAAAATGAATACTATAAGTTCTCTCAGGAATCATTGGCTCACTATCAAGCCACAGTATATAGGCAGCTAATTGGTCAGATAATTCCGGCTTGTCTTCAACCTGATTGCTAACTTTATGACCAACATTAATTCTGTCTAGTAGTTTATTGAGTCGACTAAAGTGATCGTTCTTTGACATAGCTAATTTATGAATAAAATATTGAGTTGATATTGATATTATAATTAATTAGTTGAGAAAACTGTATGTCAGTTGAACATATGCCATGGTTTGAGAGGCTGTCTAATGAACCAATAGATATCATAGATTAACATATCCTTATTCTAGAGAGGTCTGGGACGGGCTTTACGTTTAATTAAAATGTCCTAAAACAATTCAACATTTAGTGAATTTTTTAATAGCTAGAATTACTTTCATAATGTAGAATGACGGCTTTAGTCTCAGCAAATTCACCATGTTTATCAGCGTATTAGACTTATTTAAAGTTGGTATTGGGCCGTCCAGTTCTCACACTATGGGACCTATGGTTGCGGCAAACGCATTTCTCAGTGATGTGCGACATTTTATTGATGAGAATCCTGATACTGATGGCTACCATGTGAGATGCACTTTGAAAGACTCTCTGGCTTATACTGGAGTTGGACATGCAACAGACAGAGCAGTCGTCCTTGGACTTCATGGCTATCTTCCTGACACCATAATCGATGAGAATATGGATGAGGTTATTGAAAAAACTTGGAACTCAAAAACTATAGTCATTAGTGATAATAAAGAGGCATCATTCTTCTCAGAGGATGATATTATTTTTGATACTCGAAACTCATTAACACAGCATCCAAATGGTATTGTTTTTGAACTACTAAATGGCTCTGGCGGTTTATTATTATCGAGTACATTTTTTTCGATTGGTGGTGGCTTTATCTCTACTTTGGCAGAAATTGATGATGTTGAAGCCCCAATAGCTGCAGAGCCTAGTTCAGCCTACCCATACCCATTTGACAATTCTGAGCAGATGCTTGAAATGGCAAAAAAAAATAAAAAGACGATCTGGGAAATGAAACTAGCAAACGAATTAGAAAATCTTCCTGAAGCAATACTAAATTTAGAGCTAGACAAGATTTGGAATGCAATGAAAACTTGTGTTGAAAGAGGTCTAACTACTGAAGGTATTTTACCGGGTGGCTTGAATACTAAAAGACGCGCAAGAAAATTACATGAAAGCCTTCAAAAAGACAAAGAAAATGCAGGTTCTAGTGACTGGCTATGTGCCTATGCCATGGCGGTCAACGAGGAAAATGCTGCAGGACATATGGTGGTAACAGCGCCTACCAATGGTGCTGCTGGAGTTGTCCCTGCAACCCTGTACTATTACTATAAACATAAGGACGCCACAACGGAGCAGATTAGACAGTTCTTACTGTCAGCCTCTGCAATTGGCGGCCTAATCAAACATAACAGCTCAATTTCTGGGGCAGAAGTTGGGTGCCAAGGTGAAGTTGGTTCAGCATCCTCAATGGCAGCAGCTGGTTTGTGCGCTGCAAGAGGTGGAACAAGCGAGCAAATTGAAAACGCCGCTGAAATGGCACTTGAGCATCATATTGGTATGACTTGTGATCCTGTGAAAGGACTTGTTCAAGTTCCATGTATAGAGAGAAATGGTTTTGGAGCTGTAAAAGCATATACTGCAAGCTCACTCTCACTCAGAGAGAGTGGTGAACACTTAATTTCACTAGATCAATGCATCGCCGCTATGAAGAGGACAGGCCTTGATATGTCTAATAAGTATAAAGAGACGTCTCTTGGCGGCTTAGCGGTTAGCTTTATTGAGTGCTAAATTAATCAGTATCTACTAGACCAGCGCCAGCGCCTGAAGCTCTTGATTCAGCGCTCGATTTAACAAGACATCGAGAAAAATATTCATATATTTGTGGCCATTTATCGCCAACTTTTACGCCATTATTCAGAGTCTTAAGCTTTTCATCAGTCACGTTAAAAGTTCTTATTTTCCCATTTTTTATACTAATTTTTTCACTGGCATTCAAAGCTGAAATTTCTATATCAGCATTGTTGCTCTTCTCTACTGGTGCTTCTGAAGAGGAAATAATCTCCCACTTGGTTTCATCACACAGGTTAACCTGATAGTGATTATTGCTATTATCCAGCCACGACACTTTAATGCCTGTGCATTGATTAGCACCTAAAGCTGAAACAACTAGCAATGGACAATCAACATTAGTAACCATCAATTTACCGTTCAGGCCATTAAATTCAAGCCAGTCAACACAGCTTACTGAAGCCTCTAAAGCAGACAATAGATTTCCTTCTTTACAAAAAAGGTGACTGCCATTTTCATTCTTCTCAAATTGAATTGAAAGGCTACTTTTTCTACTGTCAAGATTATCTAGCGCTTTTAAGCTACATTCTGAAGGGTCAAAGCCATTTTGTGCAACCCAAATATTACTTCTCGCAAAGTCCTCTGAAACCCCTATAGGTGCGTTAACACCGAACCCAGCCCGAGTGAAATAAAAAAGGACCTCATTTAAAGAGATTGTTAACCGGCTTTTTGACATGTGCAATTAATACAAGAGTATGACTGAGAACGCCCCGCAATTGGAAATGACCAACAGTCATGATTTGGCTCACTAATTTGATCAGGAAGAGGTGCGCCCTGATACATTGAAATACGTGTCCAAAGATCTGACTTTGGATCAAACTTTGATGCGCCAAAGAATGCTAATTTAAAACGTAATAAATCTAATGGCCTCATAGATTCACTCAATAAATTATCTTGGACTTCGGAGTAAGGCCTTTCATAAGTATTTTGAATACGTCGAATAATATGCCTAAACTGAGGATAGGTCATTGCAAACTCACCAATCGAGATGTCATCATCAGTTTCTAAAAGCACTTTGTTTAAGTCGTGTACATCTCGCCCAATGGCTAGTGGCATCTCTTGATCAACACCCTTATCAACGCCTTTAGAACCGAATCTTGGCTCAAGCTTATCTTCCGAGTAATACCAAAAGTGATGCTGAGACTCCTCTAGTGAAAAGTCAATCGTCGTTGCCCAGTTATATGCATCCGCTACGACCTCCTTAAGTTGAGATAAAGTCATATCAGCTTTAAATTTAGGGATTGAGTTTGTAGACATTGTATCTGCAAGCTCATCCACAATTGACCCGTGAGGCTCAATAATTAAAGAGACAACCATTTCTTGACATTCAAACGAAAAATTATCTTCGACATACTGATAGATACCATTCCATGGGTACGGTCTGTATATATTTGATTCGTCCTCGCACCACATCCTTAGCGCCTGAATTTCATCAGTCAGAAGAGAAATTCTAGCTGATTGAACCTCATCAGCAACATTCCATTCATCAATATGCTGACCAACCTGAAGCAAGGATTTCAAGAAAACCTCAATAGTTCCTGGAAGTGCTGTTTCAATCGACCTTACTCGAGCCAATGCTGTTTCTTTTGCAACAACCCAGTTATGAATGAGGCTTGGGTGCTTTAGTAAAAAAGGCGCCATACCAAGGCCCGTTGAGTTTCCAACCCCAATAAATCGACTAATGTTTTTATCTAGACGAACAGCCTTCTTGCCGCCCCTCTCCTGCGCAAGCTCTTCAACCATATCAATAGTAAACCAACGAATCAAATACACTGCCAGCAATTCAACTTGGAATGGTGCATTACATTCATCACGATCAGCGATCTTTGCCCTGTCAGCACAGCCAAATTTGCCACTACCATATACTGCAGTAGTTCTCATTAGGTAACCCACTGAAGAGATTAGCTCGAGATCAGGCTGCACACCAGAGGCTAATGAACTGATAATATTTTCAAAGACTCTGAGGCTTTTATTTGCTCGGGCTAAGACTAGCTCACTCGGTCTATATCGACCACCCTCTTGAAGTGGCGTATTGTTAGCTAAATAATCAATATCCTCTTGCGTTGGAACACCATCAAAGAGAGAGAAAGTTGCATCCCAAACCTCTGCAATGACACGATCAGTTCTCATGTCAGCTGGTATTTCTTGAGTAAAAGCAATTAGTGAGTAGGTTCTATTCGGTGTGATAGCTGAATAAACACTGACTCCATACCCCTCTTTGTCGACATTACGAAGTGTTCTCTCAAAACGCCAAGCTTCTTTGGCCATACGCCTTATCAAAGTTCGCATAAAGCTCAACCGAGTAGGAAAGGATGAGCCCATTCTGTCAAGGCGCATTACCTTTTCAGGTGTCCTCATAAAATCTAAATACTTGTCTAAAATTTTTAATTTAACTGTCATAACACTATATTATTACTTATTGATAATTAAAAAATTGATTTAAATCAATTTGCCTATTCCATTGAACCAAAAGAGGATTCAAAAAAATTAAGCCAGTTTTGACCCATGACCAAATCAACATCCTGATCTCTAAAACCTGCCGATTTTAAACCATTTGCGATATTTATGAAATCGCGATTGTCACGAAACCACTCAGGCTGATCTGGAAATCCTGCAAAACTTGCTGACCCCTCACCGAAGTCACGGTCATTGGTCCAAGTTCCATTTCGCATCCACTCAACAACACTATCTGGTTGATTTTGACAGAGATCGGTTCCAATACCAATATTATTGACCCCCATAACTTCTGCAGTTTCGGCAATCATGTTGCAAAAACTTTCTAATGTGCAGTCTGAGCCATCTTTGAGGTGGTGAGGGTAAACAGAGAAGCCAAGCATACTTCCACTATCCCCCAAAGCTTTGAGAACATCATTTGACTTATTCCTCAAAGCAGGGTGCCAAAAGGTTGGATTTGCATGAGTGATTGCAATAGGGCGTTCTGAAATTTCAATTGCCTCTAGAGTTGATCTTTCTGCTGAATGACTCATATCGACCACTAGTCCAACCCTATTCATTTCTTTAATGACCTGCTTACCCATTCTCGTGATCCCAGGGTCATTTTCTTCGTAACACCCTGTTCCCAAAAGACTTTGATTGTTATAGGTTAGCTGCATAAACCTAGCACCCAGCTGATGACAGACTTCAACAAGGCCAATATTATCTTCAATAGGGGAGCAGTTTTGATAGCCAAAAAATATCGCTGTTCTTCCTTCCTTTTGAGCCTTTCTAACATCAGCTGCAGTGCGGCCAAGAAAAATTAAATTTGAGTAGTCCTCAAAACGACGGTTCCAGTCAATAACATTTTGAACCATTTCCTGAAAGTCTTCGTGATAACAAATTGTAACGTGAACAGCACTCAGACCGCCTTGGTTAATTTGCTTAAATATCTC
>ENA-OREN01003725-OREN01003725.1-marine-metagenome-genome-assembly--contig:-NODE-3725-length-13938-cov-4.031672_pt1 | contig 13938 bp, 11 predicted proteins | sample MGYA00248624_ERZ508555 | MGnify/ENA primary metagenome ERZ508555 (study PRJEB26222, sample SAMN06267773) | marine metagenome | isolation source: Saanich Inlet, British Columbia, Canada | place...
TAAACCCTTAGTGTTAGCACTAAGGGTGATCTGCAATATCCGAATTGGATATTTCACTAGTTCGAGAATAGGGCATTTCGCCCTTGATATAGTGTGGTATCTAGCGACAAAGGAAAAAGAGGAGCCCGTAAGAAAATACGTCGACTTGTTCTTTCTTGAACCGACCGCCTGCAATGATACTTTTGAAGTTCTAGTAAGAAGGAAAATTCGGGCGATTCGAGTTTCGAGACGACTGTATCAGATCCTCACATCTTCCCCAGCTCTCGAAAACTGCTTGTTGCAACCTGCGCGTAATACGCAGGGTTCACGTCATCCTGATGATCGGGTGTTCCGAGCAAAGGAGACTCTTTCTTTTTCCAAGGAAGAAAATACGGCGGGATGGCGATATTTGTCAAAATACAATATCTCAAAGACTTCACAGATTATTTGTCTCATGGTCCGAGATGGGGAGTATTTACGGCAGGTGAACAAAGAAAAGGGCCTTCTTAGAAGCACCAGTTATCACGACTATAGAAACGCAGATATCGAAGCTTACGTTGAAACTGCAGAGTATCTAGCAAAAAAGGGCTATGTTGTTTTCCGTATGGGGAAATATATGGAGCAACCATTGGTGTCGACACACCCCAATGTCGTTGATTATGCATTTTCTGATGACCGTTGTGATCTGCTAGATATTTGGCTAATGGCGAACTGCGGGTTCTGCATCAGTACGGGGACAGGCCTCGATGCAATAGCAACTATCTTTAAGAGGCCCACGGTATATGTGGATCTCTTGCCATTAGGAGATTTGTGGTCGTCGCAACACTGTATTACCGTTCCAAAAAAATTGAGCTGGACTGCTAGTGGACGCTTATTGAACGTTCATGAATATATGGAGCATCATCACCACGCTTCTGAAGGTTATAGTAGTAATGGGATTGAGGTGAACGCCCTGACATCAAGGGAGATACTGGCAGTGGTAACTGAGATGGAACAAAGATTAAATAGCGCATGGGAAGGAAGCGATGATGATGATCGTCGCCAAACCCAATTTTGGGAGATGTTTCGCTCTTCACCATCGTTTTCTCAGAATCACGAATGGATCAACCCTAAGGCAATAGCAGGAACTAAGTTTTTGTTCGAGCATCAACAAGAGTTCCTCCTCAAGCGTTGAATTTAGAGATATGATTCAATGGCTTCGATATAAATTTGGTTTGCTGGTTTACTCCCGCGTTGGGTCTTGCTAAGAAATAGTTCACCGACAGGAAACCCTTCAGGCTACAGGAACCCCTTGTTGATTCTGGATCCCATTTGGCGTAGTTGGCGTGGCCTAAAGCTGATAATCCGAGGTGTTTTGGATTATCACTTGAGCAGGACGAACCTACTGTGGAGTCGGGGGTGGCACAAGTTCGCCGACTGGTCTGGCAACAGTAACTTCATCTACCCTGCTTATCCAACGCGCTATCGGACATTGTCGCTTGCCCATTTAAGAGGGCGGCAGGGGATTATTTGGTTGCGTATGGGTTCAGATCCAGAAAAACCTGAGATCGCAACCGGGGCAATAGGCGATATCAACTTGTTTGCTCGGGACGTCATTGGGTCATTGAAAGGGCCAGTCGTGTTGGTAACTACCGATGGCGATCTTGGGGTACCATCCGGGTTGCCTACCGGGACGGTATCAAGCATTTTGCAGGACCCCTGGATTGTGGCTTGGTATACCCAAAATCTAGATCGTTCAGGATTTCACGAGAAATTAAGGCCGATTCCGATTGGGCTGGACCTTCATACCCGAATCCGTAAGTGGGCGGGACCAAGAAAAAAGTCTCAAATCTTTCAAAAATCAGTCGCAAAAAGGCTGGCGCCAGGACGGAGAATTTTTCGAATCTGGAGTGACGTACATCTTGAGCAGGATCTTGGCAACATGGTCGAGCAATTTCCGGAGGATCAAGGAAAGCCTGGAGCGAGCCTATTCGAGACGCGGATTGAACTTCGTGCGGCAATCGAGAAGGGCCAGCTTAATTCGGTTCTTGACAGTCCGGAACAGCGCTTGCCATTGGAAGAAATCTGGAGGATCTACGGAAAGTATTTCTTTGTGATCTCATTGCCGGGGCATGGCCTTGATTGCCATCGTACCTGGGAAGCACTTGCGTTGGGTGCCGCTGTGATTACAATTCATAGTCCGCTAGACCCACTCCTTGAGAAATATCGCGTCGTGTTCCTTGATCGCGTTGCAAAAGATAGGCGGTGGTGGGCGCCCATGTCATCGAGGAAGTGGATGGATAAGGCGGCCGAGTCAGTCGAATCCCGTGCGGATCTGGATCTCAGCTGGAGTACTTGGTTGCGACCAATCAATGCACTGCTGGACTCTTCAAAGAGTTGATTAGCAACCACCTTAGGATAACCGTAGATAAGAGTTCTAATATGAATTCAGGCAGATTTCGAATTGCGTAGTTGCCAAAGAATGATCAATGTCTTGTCTGCGGGTGGCCAGGCGCTCGATAAAACCGATTGAGTAGGCGAATACCTTCATGAATTCACTTCGTTCCATCCGCTGTATTTTAAAGATTTTGCTTTCTTATGTTCCTCATACCATAGCAAAAAAGATCATACGTTTGTTGATGGAATCTCAGGGGCTTGGGTCGGGTGCGCGGGTTCAGACTAGCGGTGAACTTAACGCGATTCGTCACTCTTTCAGACGTAAGAAAGGAAATGCATTAACGATTTTTGACGTTGGCGCGAACCGAGGAGAATATTCAATTGCGCTTTCCGGTCTCTTTCCAACAGCTCGGATTTACGCTTTCGAGCCTTCTCCGAGTACTTTCAAACTTCTTGTCAACGAGGTGTTGGATGTTTCACAAATTGATGCCGTAAATATCGGTTTCGGGAATGAAAATGAGACCGCCAGCCTCTACAAGGAGGACTCGATTGCTAGGATCGCATCATTAACCGAACTTGAAGTCACAAACCCGGAGTTTACCGAGCGTGTCAGCATAAGGCGACTAGATGATTATCTAAAGGATGCAGAAATTCAACGTATAGATCTGCTCAAAATTGACGTTGAGGGACATGAGTGGGATGTTCTTCAAGGCGCTGCGTCTACGCTAAAAAGTGGAAAGGTCCTCAGCATACAGTTCGAATTCGGGGAGTTTAATATAGACACAAGAATTCTTTTTAGGACCATTTTCAGGTTCCTTAAAAAGGCTGGTTATACAGTGTTTCTTATTCAACCCCACGGGTTAGCCAGGATCGATAGTTATGACCCCATTTACGAGTATTTTGCTTCAACAAATTTCTTGGCAGTTTTGACATGTAAGCTGGATGAGATCTTCTAACTTTAAGATATATGATGTGATTCACCCCGCATCAAATATGGAAATAAAGTAATGTCAATGCCCGAGCATTCCAGCATACGAGAAGCCCAGATATGCATACTTCTGTTGAAGTCAAAAACCAGGTGGGCCGACCATTTGATAAGAAAGTTATCACTGGAATTCTCGGTTTTTCCTATTTATGCACTGCCACAAATTCGAGAGTATGGTTTTGGGGCGTTACTCAAGAACCTCAACCAGGAGATAGTTGGAAGAGGGGCGAGTTGTGTGTTTTTCTCGGTAGACTTCTTTCCGAGTATCGATGTTCGATTCATTCAAGGCGTAAATCCCTCGGTGAAAAAGGTGTTCGTCACATTTGACGATTGCGTTTTGCATCCGTTTAATTCGATATCTGTTGCGCGCTGTGATTTAGTTCTGACAGCAGATCCGATCTCAGTTCTAAAGTATCAAGAAAAAGGTGTTCCCGCAGAATATTTCCCCTTGGAGAGTTCTGCCGAAATATACAAACCTGCTGTAGTGAAAAAGAAGCAAGGCGTACTCTTCTTTGGTGTCCGAACCAAGGGTAATCGACCGAAATACTTCGAGTATTTTAAGGAACGAGGAATCGCTATAAAAGTGGCTGGCGTTGATTCGAACTTCCTCAATCTGGACGATTTAGTTCAGGAGATAAACAACGCCAAGATCGTACTGAATTTCTCACAGACTGATCGTCTGGATGCTAACGTGTCAGATGTGTTTCACGCCTACGACAAATTATTTCAATTTAAAGGGCGAATAATTGAAGCGGGGTTATGCAGAACGGCGTGCATTTCAGAATATTCCCCCGCAATTCCGCTTCTTTTTGGGAAGGGCGAGGTTCCGACGTTCCGTAATCCTGAAGAATGTGCTCAGATGATTGAAGAATTATTGAGTGATGATGATCAATTGGAAGAGGTTGCAAGTAAGCTTTACGATACGGTAACTCAGCGGTTTGAAGATTCTGTGATAATGACGAACGTTATGCGTGTTTTACGTCGCCTGAGCACCGAAGCAAAAGACACCCGTATTGTCATTATTCCATCTCAATATAGTAAAATTTCGTTGCGGGGAAGGCTTAGACAGGTCTCTACCAAACCCAGTGAGGTAATAAAAGAGCTACGCGATTGGTATTTGGGTAATGGCGGCGCCACTCATCCGTCACGATTAAGCATGCTCGGGGGGACGCTGATTTGGTTCGTTTATTTTCTGACTAAAGAAAGAATCCAAAAATGGACTAGCGCGTCTGAATGACCTTGGTATATCGCGCTCAGCGAAGCTGAAAACGTGTTTTAAAACGGACGAAATGTTATGAAGATCTTAGTGACTGGTGGGGCGGGATATTTGGGCAGTATATTGGTGCCGCACCTTCTGACAAGCGGACACTCTGTTACGGTGTTGGATAATCTGCGATTCCACCAGACGCCGTTGTTGGATAGTTGTGCGAGTGAGGGATTTGTTTTCATCAAAGGCGATGTGACCAGCAGGGATTTAATCAATTCGGTACTTGCAAATCACGATATTGTCATTCCTCTTGCGGCTATAGTCGGAGCACCTGCGTGTGCAGTGAATCCAGTAATGACAAAAGAAGTTAACGTAGACGCACAATTACATATGGTCAGGCAGACATCCAAAGACCAATTGATTCTGTTTCCAACGACCAATAGTGGTTACGGTATCGGACAGGCGGATCAGTACTGTACAGAGGACTCGCCATTAAATCCTATATCAGAGTATGGGCGGGCAAAGGTCGAGATAGAAAAAGCATTTTTGGACAAAGGCAATGCGATAACTTTCAGACTTGCAACAGTATTTGGGATGAGTCCGAGAATGCGCATGGACCTTTTGGTCAATGATTTTGTATATAGGGCATTCAAAGATAGATTTATTGTTTTATTTGAAGAGCATTTCCGCCGAAACTATATCCACGTAAGAGATGTTGCCAAGGCATTTTCGTTTGGAATAGAAAATTCCGACTCAATGATAGGCCAAGCATTTAATGTAGGTTTAAGTTCCGCAAACCTAACTAAGAGACAATTATGCGAGAAGATTCAGGGATTTGTTCCTGAGTTTTATATCCACTCGGCGAAAATCGGGGAAGACCCCGACAAAAGAGATTATCTGGTTTCAAACGATAAGATCGAGTCACTAGGCTGGACCCCTGACTACTCGCTAGACGATGGAATTGTGGAGCTGCTAAAAGGATATCAGATCTTGCGCCCTAATAATTTTGTCAATGTCTGAAAGTGAAAAGCTAACGGCGATCGTCCTGGCTGGGGGAATGGGCACTCGTTTAGCTACGAGAGTACCAGATCGTCCTAAAGTACTTGCTGAGGTGAATGGTGAGCCGTTCATTGTCAAGTTGTTAAGGCAGCTAGTCTTGGCAAAAATTAAACAAGTAGTTGTTTGCACGGGCCATAGAGCTAACGAAGTGGAAGCCGCCATTAGCGACCATTTTGGTAACAATAATATTTGTTTCTCGCGCGAGGCTCTGCCAATGGGAACTGGTGGCGCGTTAGCTTTAGCGGGTGAGCATGTCTTGGGGCAATATGCGTTGGTTCTGAATGGGGACTCATTTATTCAGGTAGATTATCAGGATTTATTGATGTGGCACTGCGCTCATGGCGCAAGGGTATCTCTGGTGGTCACATCAGTAGAGAACTCGGGTAGGTTTGGTAACGTGACTCTTGGGAAAACTGGGCGCATTTGTGAATTTAGTGAAAAAGTTGAACAAAGTGATAATCGGGGAAACCTGATAAATGCCGGCGTTTATTTGATAAATAAAAGCATTCTACAGACCTTATCACGGACGCCTAATAGTTCCTTTGAGCAAGAAGTATTGCCCAAACTAATTCCTGATGGGGTTTATGGGTACATTTCTGATCGGCCATTTATCGATATTGGAACTCCAGATAGTTTTGATCAAGCTGATTCGTTTTTCAACGCGAAATACCCAGCGATGGGTAAATAAACCACTATGCGACACTCCTAAATGTTTATCTCCCAGACGCCGTATCGTATTTCCCTTTTTGGTGGTGGTACCGATTATCCTAGTTGGTACTCTCGCAATGGTGGAGAAGTAATTTCCACCACGATTGATAAATTCATATATATCAGTTGCCGCTATTTGCCCCCTTTCTTCGAACACAGATTACGTCTCGTTTACTCTGTTGTAGAAGCGTGTGAGGATGCTAGTGAGTTAAAACACCTGGCGGCACGAAACACTCTTAAGTTTCATGGCCTCAACCAAGGAGTCGAGATTCATTATGACGGTGACTTGCCCGCTCGTAGTGGAATGGGCTCAAGTTCATCATTTACCGTGGGCCTTCTTAACGCTATTTATGCTTACAAGCGAGTGCCTGTAACTGCGAAACGACTTGCAGGTGAGGCGATTTATATCGAACAACACCTCAACCGGGAGAATGTTGGCTCTCAAGACCAAATCAATGCCGCATACGGAGGATTTAATCGCATTCGTTTTCACAAAAATGGAAAATTCTCGGTAAAACCGATCTCTATCTCTCAGGCTCGAAAAAATGAGCTTAGTGACAATCTGATGCTTTTTTATACCGGAATTATGAGAACTGCAGAAGACGTCGCATCGAGTTATGCTACTAGCCCTGAGGAACGGGCTAGCCAGTTTACGGCATTGAGCAAAATCACGACGAGAGCCGGTGAGATTATTGAGGGAAGTGAGCCATTAACCGAAATTGGTGAGTTACTGCACCAAAGTTGGATGACGAAGAGGGAGCTTAGCGCCAAAGTAAGCAACCCTGTGGTAGATAAGATTTACGACTCGGCTCGGCTAGCGGGTGCACTAGGGGGAAAGCTTACCGGAGCCGGTGGCGGTGGCATGATGTTATTGTTTGTGCCAAAAGTAAAACAAGACAGCGTAAAAGCTGCGTTGTCGAATTGTCTTTTCATTCCTTTCGCTTTCTCAGAAACTGGCAGTAAAATTATTTTTTCAGATCAGCAGCAACGTTATGAGAAAGAAGAAAAAGCGAGAGCGGAAAATGTACCATCGTTTGTCGAATTGTCTGAAATATAAATTGACCCCATCCTTTTTCCGAAACTTCACTTTCTGACTCGGATACATAAAATCGAGTAGAAGAAGTAGTCTCTTTCCAAGAGAAGTATGTCGCGGAAGCGATCATCATTAATTGATGCGGGAAATCAGACACAGGGTGATTAGCAAGGCTTGGCTGTCCTAGGTTTAATTACAGATACTAGTTCCTTGCGAGTGTTGGCCATCCCACGAGGTCCCGCTAACGCAATAAAAAATGGTCAAGATGATATTTATCTTTCTTTTTTGGACGACTGTCGGTGCTGTCGGCGTCAAAAAAATTGAGGAACGGCTAGGGGGTCTAAAGCGGTGAGCGTATGGAAGGTGTCTAAAGTCCCGCCAACCAACTACAATCTCATAAGGTTTAGTATCTGACCGGCTCGGAAAGTTTGCGAAGGTGGGTCAAGGAAGCCAAAATTGAGTCTGATGGCGGCATTGTAAGTTCTGGGAAGCAATCAGCGGTTACAAGAATGGAAAAGAAGGGTGATGTCCACATCTAAATCAAAAACCTCAGCTACTGAGAGCTTACGTAGACTGTTCCACAAGATAACGGTGAGTAAGATTACATGACAGTCGATGTTCTGTTTGTTAGTCCAGGAAACTCAAAGGCAATTTATCAGGGCTTAGCGCACGACTTTTCTGCCATTGAACCGCCAACGTGGGCATTATTGCTTGCGCAATCGGTGCGGGCAGTGGGATTTGAGGCGGCAATTCTGGATGTAAATGCCGAACGGCTAGGCCTCGATCAAGTGGTCAATCGGGTGGTGCGACTCAAACCCCGTCTCATTTGCTTGGTAGTTTATGGCCAGAATCCCAATTCTGGCACAGTCAATATGTCCGGTGCGGTTCAAATCTCAGAGAAGTTAAAATCCCATGACGATAGATTGATCATTGGGGTAATTGGATCACATGCCTCAGCGCTACCAAGGGAAGTTCTCGTAACAGAGCCGTCTATTGATATAGTTTTTTGTAATGAAGGCGTTTATTCTCTGCGGAATGTTCTAAGAGCAGATCTTCATGATGTGAGTCAGCTAATTGATGTCAAAGGCATCGCGTTACGTGTGGAAAATAAGGTAATGCTTACCATTCCCGAAGTAATAGTCCCACAGGAGAGGATGGATGAAGATTTGCCAGGTTACGCTTGGGATCTTCTACCTTATAAAGAAAAACCGTTAGATTTGTATCGCTCACACTTCTGGCATGCGAGTTATCTTCATGAGAAACGCACCCCATTCGTTGCGATATACACGTCCCTTGGATGTACGTTCCAATGCGATTTCTGCATGATAAACATTTTAAATAGAGATAACACGGATGAGGTTGGTGTAGCGAGTGATTTTCCAAAAATGCGATTCTGGTCGCCGGAATTAATTATCAGTGAGTTTGATAAATTAGTTGAGATGGGAGTGGAGACGCTGCGTATAAGTGATGAGATGTTCTTGTTAAACAAGCGTTACTATGCTCCTCTTTGTGAAATGCTTCGGGATCGTGGCTACGGCGAGAAACTCAATATGTGGGCTTATTCGCGGATAGATACTGTTCGGGATATGAGTCAACTGAAACTAGTTCGCGAGGCAGGGATTAGATGGTTAGCGTTAGGCATAGAAAGTGGAGATGAGGCAATTCGTAAGCGGGCGACGAAGGGTCGGTTTCAGGACTTGGATATTCGGTCAGTAATCAACAATATTGAAGAGTCGGGAATTGAAGTGATAGCAAATTATTTGTTCGGACTGCCAGGGGATGGTTTTGAGTCAATGAATCGAACACTTCAGCTAAGTCTTGAGCTGTGTACTACTGCTTGGAATGGGTATCCGGCGATGGCTTTACCAGGAAGCCAGCTCTATAAGGAGGCAAGGAAAAAAGGGTATGAGTTGCCGGCGACTTATGCTGGCTATTCTTTTTTAGGGTACGATACGGTTCCTCTTCCAACAGACCACCTAACGCCCGCGCAGGTTCTTGAATTCCGGGATCACGCGTTTGTGACGTATCACAGCGCCCCGAGATTTCAAGAAAAGGTCCGAAGAAGATTTGGCTCAAAAGCGTTGGAAAATATCAACAAAATGCTCGAAGTGAAAATACAGCGAAGGCTGCTGCAGAATTGAGTAGCTCCAAAAACATCAGCGCTGCTGATCTGATTCAATTCGAAGATAAAGTCGCCGACGCGTTTAATGGCGGGCAGATACGGGCGCCAGTCCATCTTTATTTTGGAAATGAAGAGGCGATGATAAAAATCTTTGAAGAGATTGATTCGGAAGACTGGGTCATGTGCTCTTGGAGAAGCCATTATCAGTGTCTGTTGAAGGGTGTGCCAGAGGATCAGATTTTTGGGGAAATTGTTTCTGGAAGATCAATTTCGTTGTGTTTTCCCGAGTACAAAATCTTTTCGTCCGCGATTGTGGGAGGGGTTTTGCCCATTGCGACAGGGGTGGCGTTGGCAGCAAAGCGAGCGAAGAGCTCAGTCAGGGTTCACTGCTTTATTGGGGATATGACGGCGGAAACAGGTATTGCTCACGAGTGTATCAAGTACAGCCAGAATTTTGATCTACCGATTAGATTTATCGTTGAAGATAATGGAAAGTCAGTTTGCACCGATACGTATTTGGCTTGGGGTATGGAGGAGTCCAGTTTCCGGTCTCGACCTCAGGACAAGGTAGAGTATTATCAGTACGAGACTAAATATCCACATGCTGGAGCCGGGGTTCGGGTTCAGTTTTAAATCTGCTATTAGATGTATTTTCAAGCGCTAAGCGACGCCATGACATGGCTTGCCGAACAAGGCGATACCGTTTTCCTAGGTCAGGCGGTTGAAGTGCCTGGGACCGCGATGTCGAATACTTTGCAGCAGGTCGATAAAGCGAAATTGATCGAGATGCCCGTGGCTGAAGAAATGCAAATGGGAGTGTCAATTGGTTTGGCAATGGCGGGAACGGTTCCAGTCAGTATATTCCCGCGGTGGAATTTTCTTCTTCTTGCAGTAAATCAACTGGTAAACCACCTGGATAGAATGCCGAAGATATCTAACGGAGGTTTTTCGCCGAAAGTGATAATTCGAACCAGTGTTGGCGCCGAAAGACCTTTGCACCCACAGCATCAGCATGTTGGAGACTTTACCGACCCCTTCAAGGCAATGCTTGAAAATATCGAAGTCATTCGGTTGCAAGAGTCAGAACAAATCGTCAATTCGTACAAGAGGGCATACGAGCGAGAAGATGGCCGATCAACGATCCTTGTTGAATATGGGGACTATTACAATGAAAAATAAGTACAAAACATGAATAGTTTCTCCCATCCGCTGATGCAAAATAACATCAGCCGAGCTGATCTCGACTGTCTGATCAAGTATTTGGAGCAACCTAACCCGAGGTTGACTCAGGGCGAGAACGTCGAAAAGTTCGAGAAGGAGTGGTCAAATTGGCTTGGAGTGGGCTATAGCGTTTTTGTGAATTCAGGCTCATCGGCCAACCTAGTTTCATTAGCAGTCCTTAAGCAGTTGAAGGGTATAGGCGAAGTAATTGTGCCTCCACTGACATGGGTGTCGGATATCGCAGCCGTATTGCACAATGGGTTTACACCAGTTTTTGTAGACATCAATCCTCGAACATTAGCGATGGAATCCACTAAAGTGCTGGAAGCCACAAACGAAAATACCAAAGCGGTGTTTTTGACTCATGCTCAAGGATTCAATGGTTTGAATCAAAAGTTGATCGATGGATTACGCGAACGAAAGATTCCTCTTATAGAAGATGTGTGTGAGTCTCATGGTGCAACATACAAGGGACGGAAATTAGGCTCAATTGGTTTAATCTCAAACTTTTCTTTCTATTTTGCTCATCACATGAGTACGATTGAGGGAGGGATGATCTGTACAAATAACGAGAATATCTATCAGGTGTTACGAATGTACCGCTCGCATGGAATGGTGAGGGAATCAACAGATCAGTCTTTGAGGGACAGTTTTACTCAAGAGTATCCAGATCTAAACCCCGATTTCATTTTTGCGTATCCGGCTTACAATATCAGGAATACGGAACTCGGCGCGGTCATAGGGCGTAGCCAACTAAAGGGACTGGATAAAAATAACGAAAAAAGAAAAACAAATCATGAAATCTTTATCAAGAATCTAGACGGGTCACGTTTTCGTACGGACCTCAATGTTGAGGGAAGTTGTAATTACGCGTTTAATATCATTTTGCGCCAGCAAGATTTGCCCTTGCGGGCCCGCATTGAAGACGCAATGGATCTGGCGGGGATTGAGTACAGAAGAGGCAGCGCAGGAGGTGGAAATCAGATGCGACAGCCTTATCTAAAAAATATCGTTAAGGAAGGCGCGTGGGCTCAATATCCAGAGGTTGAGCATATTCACTCATATGCATGGTATGTAGGGAATTTTCCAGATCTCGACGAGGTGGCAATACACCGACTATGTGATCTATTAAATTCTGTGTGATTCATCTATCGATAATTAACTATTCCATTCCTGAAATCTGCAACGGAAGGGTACGGAAACATAGTCGTTCGCAGAGCTGGCAACGGTTACTGCTAATGTTAACGAAGCCTGGGAAGCATTAGAAAAATATCGCATCGTTGATATTCTGTGTGCGCTCAATTACCGTCGAACCTTTTGTGGCGCAACCATTTGCATGAATTTTGTAAGTCCTATTGCAGCATAAAGCATCAGAATTGGTTCTAGCGGTGCGCGAAACCGGGTAGTCGCCACTACAAAATAGGCCGATAAAATAGCTAGAACTAATAATACATGCAGTAAGTGAGCATCGCGGTTGGTCTGTTGACTTACTGAGATAAATAAGCCACCAATACCGAAAATCCTGGTAAAGAGGACGAAACCGAACGCAACGAGAGACAACAACAATAGCACGGAGTGTTCGCTAAAAGATAAGGTCGACGCCGTCAGGAGAAACTTCTCCATGCTGAATGGCGATACGAAAAGTGACTGAATTTCACGATACGACAAGCCAAGATAGTCCGCAATTCGTTGCACTCCGCCACCAAGTATAGTTTTTGTTGCAGCGTTGATTGTGGCAAAAATAATCACGCTTGGAGGTTGGGAGATGATGCTCTCGATATATGCTTTCCTGATAGCGTCCCGGCATAGAGAGTCTTGGGCGATACTGCCATCACAGTGATCCATTCCGGAAGAAAAAAGTTTCAAATTAACGCTTGATTGGACTCCTTGCTGGATAGTGTCGTGTGAACTATTTGGGTGTCGTACTTGTTGCAGTCTCTCGAAGATATGGTGCAAATACGCGCCACCGCCACTTGTAAGAGTAAATGACTGAAAAACGCTCTGGTTACGAATTGCCCAAGGTGTGACAACAATCAGAAACGCAAAAGAGGCAACAATACTGCCCCTCAGAATTGCTTTTATTGAAGGGGCATTGGTGGATCTAGTGATTGCAGTGGTCAGAATCAATATCACCGGCAAAGATACGGCGATTACTAACCCGACTTCTCGAGTTAAACAAAGAAGACCAATTAACCCCCCGAGCGCGAGAAACCAGCCCAATTTGGGTCTGACGCAGAAAATGATGCGTTTGTAGAGAAGAAATAGAACTGTTGAGAAGATGAAAGAAAATAATAGATCGCTTTGCGCAAAGTGGGCGAGACTAACCAAATTTGGGTTAAACAAAATCAAACATTGCAGTAATGTTTTGTTGGCTCCAAACCGCACCGCAATCGATCGTGAGAAAAGACTCATAATGAAAACAAGAAAGCATTGAAACGATATGATCCATATTGGAGCCTTGTCAAATCCGACCAACTTGATGGGAATAGAAAAGGCGATTGCTGGCAAAGGGCCGGAACGTCGTAATGGTTCTTCGGGGCGTGAATCCCATAATGGGGGGATAGTAAAAGAGCCTTTTTCCGCGAGATTAATGGCAACACCCCAGTAGCGTTGACCATCGGCTGCGGAATGATAAGTTGGACTCAGGAGAGGCCCCCCGGGATAGGGGGGCGACTTATGGGCAAATACCACGAGCCCTACGTTGACGAGTACAAATAGTGCAACTAAAACTACTTGGGTTCGGTTCAAGAAGAAACAAATACTTGAGATGTGAGACTTTAGGATCAAAACGCCAGTATTTCTTACAGTAGGATTCGACCTAGATCGAGTAGCGGTTGGACCACCAGTTTAAGAATTAGCATCAGCCCCAAGAAAACAATAATTGGGGAGAGATCTAGCCCGCTTGTTGCAGGCAATAAGCGCCGTGCCGGCGCCAGGAGAGGCTCGGTGAAAGATCCCAGCAAGCGGGCCATGGGGTTGCTTGTTCCGCTGCTTACCCAGCTCAGCAGTGCTCGCACAAAGATACTGAATACGACGACATAAACCGCCAACTTCAGCAATTCACCAATACTGAGTATTAGCACGCCACCCACACGCGGGGTATGGCCCAGCATCAGCGCTGTAACACTGAGCCTTAATCCCTCGAGTATTAGTAGCAGCACTATTGCACCAAGATCAATCCCCCAAAGGCTTGGTATGAGTTGGTGTAAGCGCGCAAGTGGCGGGTTACTGGCTTTTACGATGAACTG
>ENA-OREN01003727-OREN01003727.1-marine-metagenome-genome-assembly--contig:-NODE-3727-length-13924-cov-6.013216_pt1 | contig 13924 bp, 19 predicted proteins | sample MGYA00248624_ERZ508555 | MGnify/ENA primary metagenome ERZ508555 (study PRJEB26222, sample SAMN06267773) | marine metagenome | isolation source: Saanich Inlet, British Columbia, Canada | place...
CATCGCTGGGCCACCGTTGTCGGACTGGATGCAAGTGACTCTAAATTGGGCGACATCAAGATGAGTGTTGTTCGGATTGACCTGCCGATTTTAGAAGTGCTGCGAGATGCTAACGATTTCGCCAACAAGATAGGAATACCGCCCAAGGTGGCAAAAGGATTTTGGGGGCGGGTATTGAAGTTCAATCCTTACCACGACGCACAAGGAAGATTCACCAGTGCCGGTGGTGCTGTTGGTGGCTTGCCGACCGGCCCTAAGAAGGGCCAGCCATATAAGGGCAAGAGGCACAAGCCCAGTCCCGGTGTCACAGGGGAACCCAACCCTGTGACTGGCAAGATCATGTCAAATGTTGAGTTTGGCGACACGATGGAAACACTGTTCCGTATGCGAGCAGGTAGACAGACCGGGTTCAAGAGGGTCTTTGGTGGAGGGTTACGGGCACTTGTGGGGCAGGGACTAAAGACTCGTACCGGTGCACTGGATTATCGCACCAACACCCACGGGCTGGAGATCAAGTCCATCAATATCCGATCTAGGGATCGACGTATCAAGATTGATCGTGGTGCAGCGGAGAAGAAACGACAGGCTGTCAGAACACTGGGGCTGAGTGGAGGCATTGTCGCTCAGATAGTTGACTTTGACCGTGGAGTAGTAAGGCTTTACGGGTGGGAGCAGGGTTTTAGGAACCCATCCAAGAAGGCAAGCCCCACCAGTAGAAATATCCAGTTCAGCCCAGAAAGTCGGTTTGTCCCACTTGGGCAGTACAAGTTCTCTCGCAAGCAATGGCATGAGGCGCAGATGAGAACAGTCAGGCTGGCTGTCAGTGGTGAAGCAACTGGATCATGGGGTGACTATGACCCACCTGACACCATGAGCAAACTTGACGAGTTGGCTTGGCGATCTGAATTGCGAAAGATCAGAGATGGTAATACCGGACCAGTGCGCCCACCCATTGTCGAAATGCTGATGAAAGACCGGCAAGCACCATTGACTGCTGATGGGGAGCCTATAAACCCCGGTGACACAGTGATTGAACTGGTGGAGCACAACGGACAACTGGTGCCTCACATCTATGAAGCCTCAGAAACCTTGGAGAAGTACAATCCTTACCATGACGAACTAGGCCGGTTCTCCTCTGCTGATCGCTCTTCAGTAATAGTGCCCTACCGGCAGTCACCCCCCCGAGGTTGGCAAGAGGGAGAAGAAGGGGTCTATTGGCCCGACCATAAGTTGTATGAGGAATTGGGGATACAGGTCACCTCATACCTAGAGTCTCAGACTGGTTCCTACTACGACGTTGATCCAGCGCACATTATTGCTCTTATGGAGGATTACCTTCCAGTGGATTATTTCCGATCCGTTGTACCGAACAAGCATCTTGATCCAGAGATTCTTACTGAGATGGTGGATGCCTACCACTATCTAACTGAGTTGTATCCCGGTATCGACTTGGCCTATCTGGGGTTGGACCGGACACGAATGAGCGGTGCGAGTGGGTGGGCGTTTCCCAAACTTGGCAACGCTGGCCATCAGGACAGAAAACAAACAATGCCCGTCCGAGATGAATACCCATTCGGTGAAGACGGGTTGGATGAATACAGGGCTGACTACAAAGAGTGGCGTGATGACACAAGCGAAAAGTCGGTCATCCATATTGATTCCGACATCATCGACACTCGTGAACCATGGCAGCAGAAGCAGTTTCTCATCGGATACCAGAGGTCTTCTACTGAAGCCAATTACCCCACCCCGTTCTCAGAAGCCTTGGATGGGGCGGACTTGGCCCAAGCAGAGATGGCCGGAATTGATGTCAAGTCAAAGGTACAGTTCCATCCCACGACAAACATCAGCCCAGCCCAAGCATTGATGACACACGAGGTTGGCCACGTTGTGAGGTTCGTGCTGGCCGAAAAAGCACCGGGCAGACTTCACGACCTTGAACTTAGGGTGCTGGATGTAATCGACCCACAGTGGTCTTCACAACTTAGGGCTACGGAGGAGCGAATGGGTGCAGCAGTGAGGGGGCAGTTAGAGAGCGCCTCTGGCTACACCGCACCCAACCAAGACTATGGAGATGTGTCTGCTTTCCCCGGTGGTCGCACATACATGACCGGTCTAGATGGAAAGCCTTACTACAGAACTTCATCAACCGGGACGCTTCAATACACCTCAGTCAAAGCCAACATAACGACAATGCCATTTGGGGGGCTGTGGGGTGATGGCAATAGGCATGAAAGCCTTTCCTTCCTCCCATCTGGACAACGGAATGATTCCAAGAACCGAGCAAAAACGGCGGGTCGGAAAATGCAGCGCACAAGGGCCATGCTCACATCAAGTGGCTACGGGGGAACCAACGGCGATGAACTCTGGGCCGAACTGTTCCTTGAAGCAATCGGATCGGACAGCCCACGACCAGCAGCAGCAATGATGAGGGCTGAACTGGATGATCTCTGGGCCATTCTCCAAGCAGAAGGGGTACTGGGATAATGGAACTTACCTATCCAATCCCTCCCATCTGTATGGCCTGTAAGCACTTGGGGGTTGACACAGATCCAGACGCAGAAACACCTGATGATGTGACACCAATGAGCGCATCTTGCGCTGCCTTTCCCAACGGCATCCCCTCTGAAATCTTTGTGGACAGTGGTGACCATTACGAACCCATCGGCGGTGAAGTAATAGTGGGTGGGAAGCCCATTGTGTTTGAGATGGAGTCGGGTGAGGAATACGTCTTAGAACAGCGGAAAGTTATGAAGCAGATGTACCGAGAGGTCGACGAGCAACTAAGGGCGCTTGGCTATGCCCCTCCCAATGAGCAAGCCCACGGCCAGCGGCTGCCAAACTAAAGCAGGAATTAGATGACCTTTGGCCAATTCTACAAGAATCGGGAGTGCTGGGATGACTGAACTGGATACTGAGTACGGGCGAACAGCAGCAGAAAATCAGGCGCTGAATGATCTGGCCGATGAAGAGGATGCCCTAGCAGCGGATTCGGGTTGATCAGACTCATCGGCTAACATAATTAGTAACTCTGTACCCACCGTGGTCTGACAGGAGAGGCAAGTGCAGCATGACGGTGGAATGGATCGGCGCAATCGGGACGGTGTTTGCGGCTTTCATCAGCGGGGTGTTCGTGGTTGTGGCTACACGACTCAGGAAAGAGAACACAGGCCAGCACAAAGCAAATCAGGCAAGCCTGAATGCAATCTCAGAGGATGTCAGTGAAGTGAAAGTGGATATCAGGGATGTTCGGAAGTCACAAGAGCGCCATCTCACTTGGCACGCCGAAAATAAGGAGTAGATATGCCAGCAAGTATGGAAGCCACCATCGTAAAGATAGAAGAGGACCAGCAACTGGTCTTTGGATGGGCCAACATCATCAAGACAGCATCAGGGGAGTTGCTGCTTGATCGTCAAAACGATTTCATTGACGACGCTACTGAACTTGAAAAGGCTGCCTACCATTACGTTCTGCATTCTCGGGATGGGGGTGAGATGCACGTTCGCAAGGGTGTTTCCACGCTGGTGGAGTCAGTAGTGATGACGCTCGAAAAGCAGGAAGCCCTCGGCATCCCGGCTGGCACGGTCCCGTTGGGTTGGTGGATTGGCTTCAAGGTTAATGACGACCGGGTGTGGAATCAGATCAAGAAGGGCGGCTATGTCGGCTTCTCAGTACATGGCACTGGTCGGCGGGAACAGATGCCCCTTAACAAGATTGTGTACACCGAAGTAGAAAAAGAGGCGGCAGGAGTTGCCAGCAAGTACATCAAGCGCATGGAAAACGGGCACTGGTGTGTTTATTCCAAGAAAGGCAGGATGATGGGCGAGTATGACACCAAGAAGGGGGCTGTCATGCGGCTCAGGCAGATAGAGCAGTTTAAGAAGGGCGATCCTACCTCTGAGGAGGTCCATGTGCCTGCTACTGAGTGGAAGAAGCGTAAGCGTAAGAAGCGCATCCTGACCGACGCAGCACTGGAAAAGTTCAACCAGAACCATGACGAACTAGGTCAGTTCTCCAGTGGCCCCGGCGGGGGTGGCGGTGCCGCTCCCAAGGGTGGTGGCTCTGCCCCCAAGGGTGGGGGAAAGGCCAAGCCTGCTCAGGGCTTCGACGTTGAAGCACCGGGAACCCAGTCTCACGATCCGAATAGAAAGACATGGACCGTCATCAATCATCGTGGGGACGAGGACACCGAGCACGCAACTAAACAGGAAGCAATTGACCGGACTCATGTTCTAGCAGCACGCCGCAAAAAGTCAGATCGGAAGCGTCGTAAGGGAGCATTGCAGAGGGACAGACGGCGCGCAATGCATCGCTATGACTGAGCAGAACTGGCGGATAAAGACGGCTCTACTCCGTTACCGACTGTCTAAGTTCAACCCGAACCATGATGAACTGGGTCGGTTCTCCAGTGGACCCGGTGGTGGGGGAGCACTACCTAATGCGTCCACCATGTCAGTCAAAGAGTTGAGGGGAGCAGGCTGGACGAAATTGGTGTCGGGTGACTACACCGGAAAACTAAACCGTGAGGTAGACGCTGGTGTAAAGAGAGAAGGTGTAGGAGTTGGGGGACTAGGTGAATCTGGTGCCAGAAGCAACATGGCCTACCGAGAACGGAGAGGCTACGGGCCACCTACTGAACTACGAGATGCCAACAAGGCATTTGGGCTGGGCGAGCCTCGTTTCGTCGGCAAGTGGGCACCCAAAGGACAGATCAAGATTTTGCGGAACCGGGCAGCAGAAATGGACAAGAGTGCCGATCTCGCTAACCGGCGACATCGGGTAAATGTGGCATCGGAATTGAAGGGTAAGGCGGAGGGTGCTCGCAAACTGTCCTACTGGTTGGAATCGAAACACAATCTCCTAGCCGTTGAAATGGACAACGGAGAGTTTGGCGTCGTAGACAACCCTGACCGAGTGATCCCCCTAAGCAAACTTTCCAAGTTCAATCCCAACCATGACAAAGCCACGGGGCAATTTGCAAGCGGCAAAGGTAGTGGTGTTGCTACCAAAGATCGTCCCCGACGCTTTGGTACAAAGCCCCGTTCAACATCTGCCCTTCACCTTGAGATTCAAGAAGCCATCCACCGGGACGAAAAGTTTGGGGGCACCCCAGAGTGGGGCACAAGATCGTATAGCCGGATAGCCCACAACATCAGCGTTCGTACTGGTCTAAAGATCACTCCTAAGCAGGTGCGGCAGGTGGCTGAAGAAATGGGGATGACTCGTCGTCAGCAACGAGCAGCCCATCGTGCTGAAATGGCTCGTCGTGATAAGGCATATGAAGAGTCTCGAAAGTGACCCATGGCAAACAAAATTGCTCTTGTAGTTATCGCAGCAGTGATCTTGACAGCAATGTTGGTGGCGAGGTTGATAGTGGTGATAGCAGAAGGGCTATCCGATCTATGGGGTCCTTCCATCAGTTAATCCTTGATGAGATCATTATTGCGGGAGACACAATCGACAGCCGAATTGCTCGGCGGTTAACTCGGGAAACGGGCACAATTGTCACTTCTGATGAGGTGCAGGAAGTACGCCGTCAACTATCAATAGTTTGAGCCGGGGACGAGAATCGTACCTTACCTCAATCAATCTTTATGATTGCGACCAGTATGCCAACTGGGAACCGATTGACCGACATGGAATTTGATGAGATCAGTCTCGTTACCCGTCCAGCCAATCAGTTGAGCAAGGTTGTCCTCTACAAGTCAGGAGAAGAAAGCATGGATGACACTGAAGCAGAATTCGGTGACACCGAAGATTTGGAGAAGGACACTGCTCCTGATCCTTCTGTTGTTGACAAGGGCCATGGTGCCTACGACGATGACGACGAGGAGGACGATGAAGAACTCCTTGAGAACCTCAAGACCAGCCCCAAGAAGGGTGCCAAGATGAGCAAAGATGCACAGGCAGAGATGGACTCCATGATTGAGTACATCGAAGCACTAGAAACAGCCAACAGTGAGTTGATGGCCAAGATGGATGAAGCACAGGAGGAAGAGTCCACTGAGGACAGCATCCTCAAGAGTGCCGATCCTGCTGTGGTTGAACTCATCAAGGCTGCTGAGGACCGGGCTACGGTCGCAGAAGAGATCGCCAAGGCCGAGCGTGACCATCGCCTTGAGCGTGAGTACATCGAGAAGGCCAGTGAGTATGCCAGCCTTCCCGTGGACCCGACCGAGTTTGGTCCGGTTCTCAAGGCTGCTGCTGACGCACTTGACGATGAGGTGTTCGACCATCTCATCAAGGTGCTGACTGCTGCCAACGAGGCGATCCGTCAAGGTTCTACCTTTGATGAGATTGGCAAGGCCACTACCTTTGACGCTGATAGCGGCATTGGCAAGGTTGAGCAGATCGCTAAGGCACTTCAGGCCAACGAGAAGGGTCTCTCCTACGAGGCTGCCGTTGCTAAGGCAGTCATGGACGACCCCACCCTCTACGACAACTACCTTAAGGAGAGCCGATAATGGCTTACGAGGCAGCACAGATTTGCTTTGGTAACTTGACAGCGGCTGCTGACCTTTCGGCCAAGCAGTATCACTTCGTCAAGTTGGCAAGCGCCACAACAGTGAATGTCTGCACAGCAATCACAGACGTTCCGCTTGGTGTACTTCAGAACACGCCCACTTCAGGGCAGGCGGCTGAGGTCACCATCTTTGGGATCACCAAGGTGGTCGCAGATGGAACACTTGCAGCAGGCAATGTGATCGGGACTTCATCTGACAGTCAGGCAGATGCGATTACTCCCGGCACGGATACAACGGTTTACGCTATGGGGCAGGCCATTACGGCTGCATCTGCTAGTGAAACTTCGACCATGTTCCTCAATCCGAGCAACGCTCGGTCGGCTTAAGGAGTAAGCAGATATGCCACAGCCAACTACCAGTGACGTTCATGTTGACGCAATCCTGACGAACATTTCAGTTGCGTACATTCAGTCACAGGCAAACTTTATCGCCAATCAGGTTTTCCCAGCGGTGCCCGTAGAGAAGCAGTCAGATAAGTATTTCACCTATACCAAGGCTGACTGGTTCCGTGACGAGGCACAGGTCAGAGCACCTGCTTCAGAGTCGGCGGGTTCAGGCTACGGTCTGTCCACATCGACCTACAATGCCCTTGTCTATGCGTTCCACAAGGATGTGGACGACCAGACAAGGGCCAATGCGGACACTCCGCTTGCACCAGATCGGGATGCCACACAGTTCGTGACGCAGCGCATGTTGCTCCGTCGTGAGATCCAGTGGGCTGCCGATTTCTTCACTACCAGTGTGTGGGCGACTGACAAGACCGGCGGGACCGACTTCACCAAGTGGTCGTCCTACGCTGGGTCAGATCCGATTGAGGATATTGAGGCAGGCAAGAGTGCTGTCCTTACCTCTACCGGGATGCTTCCCAACACCCTCGTCGTTGGATACGACGTATACCGCCAGTTGCGGAATCACCCCGACATCATTGACCGGGTGAAGTACACATCCAGCAACACGGTGGACACCGCCACGATTGCACGGCTCTTCGGTATTGACCGGGTGCTTGTGTCCCGTGGTGTCAAGAACACCGCCGCTGAAGGTGCGGCCATCAGCATGGCAAGCATTGCGGGCAAGAATGCCCTCCTCTGCCATGTGACCCAGAGTCCCGGTATTCTTACACCGACGGCTGGCTACACATTCGAGTGGCGGGGTGTTTCAGATGGTCTTGGCGCAACAGTCGGTATCTCTAGGTTCCGCAGGCCGGAACTTCGTGCAGACCGCATTGAGAGCCAGATGGCTTGGGACAACAAAGTCATCGCATCCGACCTTGGGTACTTCTTCAGCAGCGCAGTTGCCTAAGCCCTAGAAACTAAGGAGAAAGCCAACATGGCTTACAACCAGAGCACACAGGGCACATCACTTTCAGGTGGCTTGGCAGTAGAGGATTCCAAAGCCGACAACGGTGCTTCCGTTCCCCGGACATCCATTGTCACGATGACGGCTTCTACCGGTGCAGGTAATGCACTGGCATGGCAGAACGCCAGTGGTGGCAGGATCATTGTCCTCAGTGTGGCCATTGACATTACAACGGCATCAGAAGCAGCTACGACCATTGATGTGGGTGTGGCCAGTTCTGCGACAACTGACGACACTCTCATTGATGGCAAGACAACGGCTACAGCAGCGGTTATCAACTCTGCTGATGATGGTGGCACAAACGGTGCAATGGCACGGGCTGTTGCCTCTGACTATTACGTCACCGGAAGTATCACAGGGACCATCGGTTCCTTCGCCGGTAAGGCGTACATCACTTGGGTTCCGATTACCGTCTGAACCCCCCGACAATAGGAGTTAGTGACCGTGCCAGTGTCCGATCCTCTTGCTAATGCCGTGGCCCCCGATACATCTTTTGTGGTGTGTCTGCGGCCATTTGATGCCACGGGCCATGAACTTGTCCGTGGTGAGGTGATCAGTACAGAAGGGTGGCCGGGACACCGGATCTCCACCTTGATAGAACGCCGGTATCTAGCGCCTCTACCGGCGCATCTGTCGGTACCAGAGATGACCCGTGTAGAAGGTGTTAATCGTCGTGTGATTGACCTTGGTGCATTGGCTGAGTCTGCCCCGGTGCGTCGTGAAGCGAGACCGACCCCTAAACGGTCAAATCGCAATACGACTCAGAAAAAGCAGGCAACTAAGAGCAACGGCTAACGCCTTGCATCTGCGGTCATCTACCATAGGTTCAGAGGTGGAAGATGACTTGGAGTTACGACAATACGGTTCTGTCAACCAGTAACAAGGACGCTGTTCGTCTTATTATTGGGGACACCGACACAGCAGATCAGTTGCTGGCCGATGAGGAAATTGACTACTACCTGACTAAGCACGGGGTCGTTCTCAGGGCAGCCTCAGAATCAGCACGGGCGGTTGCAGCCAAGTTCGCTCGTCTTATGAGCCGCTCCATCGGTGGGCTTCAGGCCGACTTTGCTGCCAAGTACCGGCAGTACCTTGAGTTGGCCGACAATCTTGACCTGAACGAACAGGTATCCCCGGTTGGCCCGTATATCTCTGGCTTCTTGAAGAGCCAGCATGAAACGAACGACGAGAACACCGACCGTATTCCGATCTTCGGGAAAAAGGGTGTAACCGACAACCCTCGCTATTCCAGCGATAACGATTACACGCCGTATCAGTACAGGGCACCGTAAACATGGCCCTTGACGCTCAGTTGTCGGCATTCATGCCCGACACTGTGACCATCCATCCCTATTCGTCGTTCAACAACTACGGAGAACGCTCATACACAGCCAGCCGTACCGCCTCTGCATATGTAGAGCGGGATCAGGTGCTCAGTGACACCGGGCTAATTGAGTCCAAGACACACCCTATGCGGGCGTTCATAGCCGATACAGCCATCACTCTCAAAGACAAGATTGAACTGCTAGATGCCTCTACACCGGAAATCCAGTCGATTGTCGTGCACACAGAGGTAAGTGGGCTTGACCATACGGTGGTGACGTTCCGATGATTCGGGGTGGCATCAGAATCATTGGCGACACCAAGACCATCAATGCCTTAGCAACGAAGGGTGCTCTGAACAGTGAAATCGCAGCAGCCCTGTACCAGTCGGCTGAGATCATTATGACCGATTCCAAGAAGAACTACGTCCCGGTTGATACAGGTGAACTAATGCGATCAGGGACGGTGTTTGAGCCGAAGATCGACACGGCTGGCACCATCAGTGTCTCCCTCGGGTATGGAACCCACTATGCCAAGATCGTGCATGACCGTCCACCCAGCATTGGTCAGGGCAAGGTCAAGTATCTTGAGAAGCCATTTCTCGCCCACATGAAAACAGCAGAGAAGTTGCTTGCCCAGCATGTGTCACGGGCAATTCAGACCATCAGAAAGACCAAGAAGTCAACCTACCGTGACCTGTGGCGCAAGTATCAGGACACCTCAACACAGGGCAATAGGGTGAACAGTGGCACTCCTTGATGAAGTAGGCACCTACCTTGCTGCAAACTTGGGGACGCTGACACAGGGAACCAATCTGTTTCAGGGAATGCTCCCAGACGAACCAGCGGTCTGCACAGCCCTGTTCAATACCACTTCCAGCGTCCCATACTTCACCCTGAACGGCTCAACATCAGAGCCGACGATAGAGAACCCCCGGCTTATGGTCTATGTCCGACATACGTCATATTCGGGTGGTGAAACGCTAATGCAGTCAGTTTGGCGGGAACTAACAAAGGTGTCCAATGACACGCTATCAAGCGTCAACTACTTGAGACTAGAAGCCCTTGGTAGCCCAGAGTTCCTAGAGCGAGATGACAATTTCAATGTCCTCTTCGCAGCCAACTTTCAAGCGATGAAAGCCTTGTCGTAGTGGTCGATGCTTACGGAGAAGGTGACCGCACAGACAACACGGTTCGATGCTGGAGATGTGACAAGTTGCTTGCAGAGCATGTCACACAGCCGTGGCAGATCAAGTGCGTTCGGTGTAAGGCCATGAACAGAAAAGGTGAGTACCAGTCAGAAGAGGATTCCGGCTAGTCTTAACTCAAACCGTATAAATCCGTGACCCTAGTGTCCCCGTTGGTTTTCGACATCGTGAGCCTTAGTGCACCTTGGTCGCTGCTAACGGGACACGCCTACTCACAGGAGTCCAAGTGGCAGACGATCAGGTAACAGCACCAAGAGCAGCAGCACCCAAGAGGGTAGCGGCATCGGCCCCTGCCCGTAAGCCTTCCAAGACTTACAAGGCGAATGTGCGGATTGAGTACCCCACTGATACAGGAACAGTGGAGGTACTGCCGGGGGAGATGGCACAGGACATCCCCCGTAGCACAGTCAAGCCATGGCTGGCACAGGGAATCATCGAGGAGGCAACTAACTAATGGCTTTCAAGCACGGTAAAGACACCAAGGTTTTCTGCGATAGTTACGACCTCTCGTCCAATCTGAACACCGCCACCGTTACACAGAACGGTGAGCCAACCGAGACAACCACATTTACCAACAGCACCAAGACATACGTCAAGGGCTTGACCGGAGGGTCTCTTTCCCTTGACGGCATGTATGAGGCCAGTACAGACCTTGACCCCACCGGGACGACCAAGACGTTCGACCAGTTCCTACAGGGTCTTATCTCTACCGCCAATCCGTCGGTGCTAACCGTGGTGCCGTACACCATGGCAGCAGGCTCTTGGGTCAAGGGGATGTATGCCCGCATGACCTCATATGACATCACTAGCCCGGTGGCAGATATAGTCAGTGCCAGCACATCGTGGGACACCGGCCACACTGGTAGTGATTCAAGCCTTGTCTATGCGTCGTCATGGGCAGCAGAGAGCCTCACAACTGGCTCTGCGGTCACTCCGGCGGCAGGCTCAACAGTGGACGGCACAACCGTCACCAGCGCCGCATCCAGCACGGCTGGCTATCTGATCGCTTGGCATATCGTTGCCAACACATCAGATGCCGCACAGGAGATTAAGGTGCAGCACAGCACCGACGGATCTTCATGGTCCGATCTGGTCACACTGGAAACAGTGTCTGCTGGTGCGCTTTCCAGTGGCATCAAAGGGGCCGTAACAGGCACACTAAACCAGTACCTACGATTCCAGTTCTCCGCTGCTAGTGGATATAGCAGCGGCACCATTACGCCGATTATTTCAGTCGGACGTATATCGGCCACTCAAGCATAAGGAGCGACAATGGCCTTCAAGCATGGTTCAGACTCCACATTCAGTGTGGATGATTCGGGTGGTACATCCCGAGCAATCACTGGCGTGGACAATGTGTCTTTCACTCAGAACGGGGAACCGGCTGAAATCACCTCACTAGGGGATAACAGCAAGGGCTTCATCGCTGGGTTGAAAGATGCCTCAATGTCCATTTCGGGTGCGTGGGACGTAACCGCAACTACAGGCAACGACGTTGTTCTCAGCGGAATTATCGGTGGTGCAGCGGGTACAGTCACCTACTCTCCTGACGGTGGCACAACTACATACTCAGCAGAGGCTTTCTGTACGTCATACGAGATGTCCAGTCCGGTCGCTGATAAGGTTTCATTCTCGGCTGACTTTCAGGTCACCGGTGACGTAACCCGAGCCTAAGTGATTGCCTAACAAGAGGAGAGTGACCATAGTGTCCCTACGGGATCGTATTTTCGCAGCAGATGACATCGGTAAGGAGGAGATTCATGTCCCCCAGTGGGATGTGGATTTGGAACTCCGCACCATGACGGCAGCCGAACGGAGCAAAATGCTTGGCTCGGCTGCTGATGATGACGGCAACATGAACTTTGACGAGTTGTACCCCCGCATTCTGATCGCAACCGTGTTCGACCCCGAAAGTGGCGAACCGGTTTTCAGTGCAGAGGATGTTGCCTCACTTCAGAACAAGTCAGCCGCAGCCGTTGAGTTTGTCGCCCAGAAGTCGATGGCCCTGTCAGGGTTGTCGTCAGAGGCGGTGGATGAGGCGGGAAAAGCGTCCTGAGCGACCCGGAATACCGATACTTCTTTGTGCTAGCAGAGAGGTTCGGTAGGACGGTAGACGAACTCCTCTTTGGCAGTCCTAGCCATCGACCGCTTCATGCAGATGAACTGGTGGCATGGGCCGGATACGACAAGATCGTTTCTTGGGAACGAGAGCAAGAGTCGAAGAAGGCAAGGGCAAGAGCCAAGAGCAGATAGGAGCAGGAGCGTGAAATGCCATCAGGGCTAGACCTTCATGCTCAGATAACTGCTGATGCCAAAGTCTGGGTTCGTGAAACTCAACGGGCTGCTCAGTCCTTCAACAAACTAGCCAACACGGTCCAAAAGCAGTCGGCTCAAACGCAGTCGGCACTGAACAAGTTGGCCAAATTTGCCAAAGGCACACTTGCTGTAGCCATTGGCTTCAGTCTCAGCCGTCAGATAATGCAGACGGCTGGGTCATTGAAGGCACTTGGCAAGGCAGCCGTCTGGGGCCATGCCCGTGTAGCCCAGATGTCCGCTGTACTCAACATGCTGGGCCAGCGTCTGGGTTATACAGCCAAAGAGATGGACGGCTTCACGGAGACAATCCGCAAAAAGGGCATTGAGATGGGGGTTGCCCAGAACACCCTTCAAGAGTTCATCCGGTATGAGATGGACTTGACAAAATCCACTGAGTTGGCACGGGTGGCTCAGGATGCAGCCGTCATGTCCAACAGCAACTCGTCGGCCACGTTGGACAAGTTGATCTACGGCATTGCCCGCCAGAACTCTTTGATCTTGCGTAATGCTGGGCTTCAGGTTCAGGCCGGGCAGGCGATTGACGACTACGCAGCCTCCATAAACAAGGCCGCTTCTTCTCTGACTTCTGCCGAACGCACACAAGCGGTGCTGAACGCTGTACTCAAAGAGGGTAAGAAGATTCAGGGAGCGTATGAGAAGTCGCTGACCATGCCGCTCAAGAAACTCGGTTCACTGGTTCGTGTATACGACGACATCAGTAAGGCAATCGGCAAGACCCTATACCCGATTATGAAAACCTTTGTCAATAATGGCCTTGACCCACTCGTCAAATGGATCAGCGCCGCCGTGGCCGAGGGCACAACATTCAACTACTTCATGCAGGACATTGGGAAGTCTGTCTCCAAGGCCATGCAATCCTTTGTTGACTTTGTGAGAGAGGGTGGAGGCAGGGAACTTTTCCTTGACATGGCCAACAGTTGGGCGAACATGCACGCTGTTCTCATCGGCATTGCCAAAGAGTTTATGGCAGTTGCCAAGTCGATAGTGTCCGTGACAACACTATCTGCTGCCATAAAGGGACTCACGGCTTACTTTAAGGCCATTGCACAGATCGTCGAGACACTTGCCCCACTCTTCAAAGCACTTATCACTCTGAAGATCATCAGCATGGTGAAGGGGTACGGCGCTGCAATGGCGCTGAACCTCAAAACACTGTACCTACAGAAGAAAGAACTA
>ENA-OREN01003728-OREN01003728.1-marine-metagenome-genome-assembly--contig:-NODE-3728-length-13924-cov-3.077056_pt1 | contig 13924 bp, 11 predicted proteins | sample MGYA00248624_ERZ508555 | MGnify/ENA primary metagenome ERZ508555 (study PRJEB26222, sample SAMN06267773) | marine metagenome | isolation source: Saanich Inlet, British Columbia, Canada | place...
ATAATGATCGTCTGGCGGATCAGTGCGACCTTGGCGAATTGATTGGAAAATCCGAAGCAAATTCCGGCACCCAGAATATTGGCGAGGGCAACGCTCCAGATAATTGAATAGGTCACATCGAGGTTTTTCGACAGCATATCCGGGCCGGGTTGCAAACCGTGGACCAGAAAGGCGCCTAACAGGATTGCCATCGAGGCACTGCCGGGCACGCCAAAGGCAATTGTCGGCACCAGGGCACCACCTTCTTTGGCATTGTTGGAGCCTTCAGAGGCGAGGACACCTCTAATATCACCGGTGCCAAATGTTTCAGCGGCACCCTTTTCGGTGCGGGCGGCATGGCCATAGGCGATCCAGTCAATAACCGCCGCTCCAATCCCGGGTATTGCGCCAAGCGTGGCGCCTAGCCAGGAAACGCGGATAACTAGCCACCAATGGCGGAAAGTATCCTTGACGCCTTCCCATTGGCCGGAGCGGGAATCGATCTTGGAATCACCGGCGATACTACGCCGTTGAATGGCCATATCGGCAAGTTCGGGGAGAGCGAACAGGCCAATCGTCACGGGTACCAGCGGTAATCCATCCCACAAATAGAGCGTGCCCAATGACCAACGCTGGGTACCGCTTTGCGGATCGGCACCAATCATCGCAATCATAATGCCGAAACCGGCCACCGTCAGGCCACGTAATGGCGCGCCGGCACTAAGGGCGGCGACCATGCACAAACCAAAGACCGCGAAGGCGAGCAATTCGGGTGAGCCAATCGAGAGCATAACCGGGCGCAAAATCGGGATACTGACTGCCAGCAACAATGCGCCAAAGACGCCGCCAATCAGCGATGCAGAATAGGCGGCACCGAAGGCCCGGCCCGCCTGACCTTTTTTAGCTAAAGGATGACCGTCCAAGATGGTTGCCGCGGAGCCGGTAGTGCCGGGCACGCCAAACAGCACTGCCGGGATGGTGTCAGACGTCGTTGTCACCGATCCCATGCCAAGCAACAGAGCAAAGGCCGAGAAAGCATCTAGGGTAAACGTAAACGGCAGCAGGATTGCCATGCCGACAATGCCGCCTAATCCTGGGATAACACCGAGACCCAAGCCAATAATCACGCCGAGGCCCAAATACATCAGGCGCAGAGGGTCAGACATTGTCACAATGGCCTTGGTGGCCATTGCCAGCATTTCAATTTCCATCAGAGTGCCGTTGAATAGTGAGCGATAAATTACCCGGCGCCAATATGTGACGCCGGGCTTCTTTTATTTAGCGACTAACCGCAAGAAATTGCTTTGGCGGCGGAGCCTTGGAATGTGAAATCACATTTCATGCCGACTTTCAGTTTCTTACGTTTTACTTTTTTACCACCGATTGTGACTTTAGTCCGGCGGCCACTAACCCCTAGGCTTCCTTTGCGGCCTTGGCCTTTATAGGAAACTTTGCGGGCGCCATTACGTAATTTAGTGATTACACCTTTGACGGTTTCAATTGGAATAACCGCTTTTGCAACTTCGGTTTTGTCCGCACTGTTGGTGGCGCGTTTTGCCGCTTCAATGACGTCTTTCGGTGCGGCATAAAGATTTGCCATCAATACGCCAATTTGATCGCCACTAATGGGTGCCACTTCCAACCTTTGTTTGATCGCATCCTTTTTGTATTTAGGATCGTTCATGGTTGCCATGAAGGCCGTTTTAAGCGCTTTGACGCGATCAGCCGGTACGCCAGGAGGCGCCAGGAAGGGGCGGCCCCAAGCTTGACGGGCATAAATGAATTCCAGCACTTTTTTAGATTTGGCGTCAGGTGCGAAATCCATAATGAATGGAACGTTCGGCATGTCCGGGTGTTTTGCCGTCGACATTTGCATGAAGACATTGACTACTTTATTTTTGAGCCAATCGGCTTTTCGCGATTTGAGGCTGGACCAGGAGTAACCGCAGCGGCCACCTAATTCGCCGCGTTCCATGGCAAAGTTGACGTCAGTACCGCCGGGATAACCGGTTACCAATTTTAGCTTGGTGCCGAGGATATTATTCATAACTTTTGGAAATGAATCTGTATCTGCGCCAGGACCCGTGCCACCAACCGTCATTTGTTTGGTTTTCAATTGTTGCCATTTGGTGATGCCGGTGGATTTCATCGACACACAAACACTGACTTCATTATTGGCACTGCCGAGCCAGTTAAATTTACTGGCGTCAAATTTAGCCGACGAGTTGCCGAGCAGAGGTTCCATCGGCATACCGCGACCGATCACACCAATCGCCGTACCGTCTTTTGGCAGCACATTATAAAGTTCGTTGGCAACCAACATACTTCCGGCGCCGGGTTTGTTTTTAACCACAATTTTCGGATTACCAGGAAGGTGATTGGTCATATAGCGGGCCACCGTACGGGCATATGTATCGTAGCCACCACCTGGGCTGTAACCAACCCACATTGTAACCGTTTTTCCCTTATAAAAATCTGCGACTGATTGGGCCATTACCGGGGTCGCTGAGAAAGCACCAACAGCCAATCCAGCGAGGCCGATGACGCTAAGTTTTTTCGCGATATTCATTTTGACGTTCTCCCTTAGTTTAAAAAATCTTTTTCCTATTCCAGACATAGGGATAATTATTTGCATTAAATTCCTTCCCTATATTTTTCAGCATCCCAATTAACTAGGAATTCTATGTCTTTATTTTTTAATTCTTTGGTATGATTATTTGCAGTAGCCATAGATTGGAATATAATTTCAATATGTAGAGAGAAGACATCCTCTATTTCTCTAGCCTTAGATAGGTTTTTTGCCAGTATGAAAACCTCAAATTGGCCTGACCTTTTAGAACTTTCATTGAACATTATCAAAATTTTAGGATTTCTTCTTTTCTTAGAAGTGTATTCCTTAATGTCAATTAAGTAGTTTTTTGTCGTTGTTGAGAGAATATTGTCCCCACAATAAACAACCTTATCAGGGAAGTATGATTCTCGACTTATTTTTTTTATTATTTCCTTGTGTCTTTTTAGTGCAGGGTTACTTTTCAATATTTTGAACTTCTTACCAATATCTATTTTTGAGGGATAAATCATCTGTATTGGCTTAGCATTATCATTGTTAAAACTATTATATAAATCTATATATGATTTACTAATTTCTCTTTCACAATCTAGAGATTTAATCATTTTCTTAGAGATATTAATTATTTCGTTATTTAATTCAACTAAATCATTAATATTTTCATGATGAATTATTAAACCGTGGTTTAAAAGAAAAATAATTCTAGGTTTATTTTTACCTTGTGTTTTTTTATAAATTTCCTTAGCTAAGTCTATTCCAGGTGCGACGTACCTAATTGTTGCAAATTCGTATTGACTATATATTTTCTTCAAGATTTCTCTTGCATTTCTCATTGAAAGAATAACTAAAAGCTCTTTTGGATGAGTATGGATAACGTATTTATTGAGAAATAAGTGCATAGATGTTTCAATTGAGGGCTTTTTCTTATTTATTAAGTTTTTTTGTATAAGCCTTTCTATCGATTTATTAAAATTCTTTGAATTCATCTTGTTCGCAAAGAGATTTGAAAAGCCACCCATCTTTAAATTAGAAAGTTCTTTCATTGATGATATATCTGAGAAATTTATACCTGATGATTTAATAAGCATCTTATTGTTGTCTTTTATTGATATATTCCCGCCACCGGACTGTACAACTGAAGTAAGAGGGCCATAAAGCTTTGCAATGTAGGATAATTCATATATTATTTTTTGAACTTTACTCATATAAGTTTTGATGATATCCAAAAACTTACTATATTTCCAATTTACTTTCACAAATAACTTTATCAATTATGAATATATGAGTAGAATTTAACTTAAATATATGAGATATATCTTTGTTTTTGGAATAATAATAAAATTATTTGCTGCCGTGCTCTTTAGTTCTGAGTATAAGGAATCTTTTTTTGTCCCCTTTGTAGACATCTTTGTCACTTTGCAGGAAAACCCGTGGGAACATGTTTACCTCAATTCGCTTAGTATCGAGTTCCCATATCATTCGCTTATGTTGTATGTATATTCAATACCTTACTCGGTGATACATTTATTAGATATTAACAATTTTTATCTCTCTAATTTCTTATTCAAGATTCCAACATTAATAAGTGATTTTATAATTTTAATTTTACTAAGAAAACTTTTCCCAGGGAAAGACAAAGAAATACTAATATTTTACTTCCTTTCCCCAATCGTAATATATTCTTGCTATCTTCATTCTCAACTTGATTTATTCCCAATAATGCTTTTATTTAGCTCAATCTTTTTTTTACAGAAAAAAAATATAAGTATTTCATCACTTTTATTAGGACTTGCATTTGCTACAAAGCTTAATGTGCTAGTAGTATTCCCCTTGATACTTTTATATTTATATAGAAACTTTAAAGTTGAGGAAATATTTAAATATATCGTTATATCTTTTTTCATTTATTTTATTATCAATTCCCCCTTTATTTTCTCTGATGGTTTTAAGAATCTAGTTCTAATGAACGAGCAACAGTCACTACTCTTTTCCCTTTCTTTGGCATTCAATGAGGAAGTTAGGCTATTTGTAACTTTGTTCTTTTTATCTGTTCTTTATATAAGGTTTGCTTCTTATAAAAAGATTAATCTAGACTTGATGGATAGTTATCTAGCTTTATCATTTTCATTGTTAATCTTAACTATTTCACCTAGGCCTGGTTGGTACGTATGGATAGTTCCTTTCATCTCCATATTCTTAATTAAGTATTCCGATAAAAAAATTAAAAATAACACCAGTATTACATTAATATTCTGGCTGCTTAATATACTTTATATTGCCTATTTTGTTTTCTTTCATACAAATAAAGACATGGTAGACATCCTTTTATTTAATTCTCCTTTAGATATAAAGGTAGACAATTTATTATTTAAGGACTTCTTCTTTACTTTATTAGAGGTGGTATTAGTTGCAATGATGTATCGAATCTACTCTGAGGGTGTTAGGAGTAATAAGATTTATGACAAGAAAGACAATTTTTTGGTCTGCATATCTGGAGATAGCGGATCTGGTAAAACATATTTCCAAGATATTTTCAAGAAGATTGTTGGGTCGTATGGTGTTTTCCTTGAAGGAGACTCCGAGCACAAATGGGAAAGAGACAATCCAAATTGGAAAAATATTACCCATCTAAACCCTAAAGCTAACTATCTTTATTCCCAGAATGAAAGTCTTAAAAAGCTAAAGATTGGAGAGTCTATTGAAAGAAGGGACTATGATCACAACACAGGCAAATTCACAGAATCAAATAGAGTTGATCCTAAGGACTTTATTTTTATTTCAGGACTTCATTCATTCTATCTACCTAAAACTCGAAGCATAGCTAATCTTACTATTTTCCTTGACACTCCTGATGACTTAAAGTTTTCATGGAAAGTGAAAAGAGACTCGATGGAGAGAAACTATCCGGTTGAAAGCATTAAAAAGAAGATAGAAGAGAGGGAAGAAGATTTTAAGAATTTTATTTCTATTCAAAAAAATTATGCAGACATTATTTTTAGATATCAAGCAATAGAAGATAAAGCCGTAGATTCCTTAGTAGTGGAGCTAGACTCTTCTATAGATATTGAAAGTTTTCTAGAAAGCCTGAAAGAGTACAAAGAAGATATTGTTTGGGATTTTAATGAAGATTTATCTAAACTTATAATTAACATTGAAGGACTCAAGCTCGCTCCATCCGATGCTATGAAAATTCTCACAGAAAATATTCCTAATCATGATGAGATGTTAGATCAAGATTTTAATCTAGGAGCAGATATAGATGCGCTTATGTCACTTTTTGTCCTTAAGTCGATATCCTATAAAATGTCTGATAGTTGATTAGATTGTAAGTCGTATGAATTTAATAAAAGCAATTATATTTGATATTGATGGAGTTTTAATACCTGGTGACAAGTGGCATCAAGTAGCATTCATTCGTGCCATGAGTAAATTTAATATTAAAATATCTGATAGTTTTTATGAGAGTAAATTGGGCAGCCTTCCCACAAAAGACAAGCTTGCGATCATTGCAAAGTTTATAAAGTTTGATAATAGTTTAATTAAGAAAATTTCTGCAGAGAAGCAGAAGCAAACTCAAGGAATTTTAGATAAAGAGTTAAAGCAAAGCATGAGATTAGTTAGATTATTTAGGAGGCTTAAAGCTGATGGTTATGAAATTGCTTGTTGCTCTAACAGTGTAAGACCTACAGTTATAAGGGTCCTTAAGGAGCTAGGTTTGTGGAGTGAAATTAGTTTTTACTTGTGTGCAGAAGACTGTAAGCCTAAGCCAAGTCCCGAAATATACTTAAAAGCCACAAGAAAACTTAAATGTAGTCCTCAAGAGGTTCTTATTTTAGAGGACTCAAAGGAAGGAATTATTTCTGCTAAATCATCAGGTGGTCACGTAATGATTATAAAATCGTTAAAAGAAACTAATTATAAAAATATTATTAAGAATATAAGTAAAATTAGAAATTGAATAATCATTTAATTAAAGGAATAATGTAAAAATTATGAATCTAGAATTTGACTATTTATATGAGAAATATGCAGATCTTTTACCATCAAAAGATAGAGACATATATCTTCTAAGGGAAGCCATGTTTGGGTTCAGTGAAATAAAAGATTACCTGGAGAACTTAGAAGGCAAAGTGCTAGAGGTTGGTTGCGGACCAGGCTTACTATTAAATGAATTAACTGATAAATTTCCAAAAAATTCCTATATAGGTGTCGATCCTTTTATCTCTAGCTATCAAAAATTCGGCGATATCTTGAACTCTATAAATAAAGTTAAGTTTGTAAAATCTAAGATTGAAGACTTCGATACTAATGAAAAATTTGATTTAATTTTTTCTATAAATGTTTGTGAGCATGTTGAAGACTGGAAATCTTATATAGATAAAACATTATCTTTGTTGTCTCCCAATGGCGTTTCGATTATAATGTGCCCAACTTATGACTTACCATATGAAACGCATGTAATTATTCCCATAATAATCAACAAAGATATAACTTACAAAATCTTTGAGAAGAAAATAAGAGATTATGAGGAGAATTTAGGAATACAAGGGAACTGGGAGTCAGTTAATTTCATTAAAGCAAGACATGTTAAAAGATACATCAAAGATAAATACGTAGGAGATTTTGATTTAAACATCCATGATCGATTATTTAGAAGACTCACCCATGATAATTTTTTCCTTCAGCGGCACGGTCTTTTAGGTAAATTTTGCCAATTATTATATAAAATAAAATTAAATAAACTAATTTTTAATATATTTCGGGTCCCATTTCCATATATGAAGCTTGAAATTAGGAACAAAAAATAGAAATTTTCTAATATTATATAAACTTCAAAGATTTTGCTATTTCATCAAGATTAGCTATTTGAAGTCCTTGTCTTTTTTCAATTGTTCTAATAAAAGAGGAGGCATCTAGTAGACTGTCAGGCATGCCCACATCCAGCCAAGCCATTCCTCTCCCAAGTTTTACAACTTTGAGCTTTTTCATTTTTAGATACTCACGATTTATATCAGTTATCTCAATTTCACCTCTATTAGAGGGGCTAATTTTGCTTGCTATCTTCTTAACTGTATTATCATAAAAATATAATCCAGGAACAGCATAAGATGACTTAGGTTTCTTTGGTTTTTCTTCAATTGAGATTGGCTTATCTTTTTTGTCAAAATTTACAATTCCAAATCTTTTAGGATCACTTACATGGTAGGCAAAAATTGTTGCACCACTTAAATTTCTTACTGATTTAGACAACAAAGACTGAATTGAATCCCTATAAAATATATTGTCACCTAAAATTAATGCACATGAGCTTTTACCTATGAAATCTCCGCCAACAATAAAAGCTTGACCGATGCCATTTGGCTTCTCTTGAACAGCGTATTCAATTTTTATCCCATATTGTGAACCATCCCCTAATAGCTTATAAAAACTCTCTTTCTCACCTGGGTTAACTATTATTAGGACCTCTTTAATTTTACAAAGCATAAGGATTGATAATGGGTAAAAAATCATTGGTTTGTCATAAACTGGAAGAAGATGTTTGTTTATAGCTTTAGTCATTGGCTCTAGACGAGTCCCTTTTCCAGCTGCCATAATTATTCCTTTCATTATTCTACCTCTACGTACCACTTAATAGTTTCAACTATTGAATCCTCGAAGTTACTTAAATAAGGAGAATTAGATAGTTTATTTAGTTTATCTGAATTCATTGAATACCTAAAATCATGACCGGGTCTATCTTCAACAAACTCTACTGCATCTGATAAAGTAGCAAGATCTTTGTCAGGATATATTTTCTTAATTGAGTCACATATTTTGCTAACAAGTTCTAAATTTGTTAATTCGTTATCACCACCAATATTATAAATTTCCCCTGGTTCACCTAGCTTCATTATTGTTAGAAGTGCTTTTACATTATCGGAAACAAAAATCCAGTCTCTAATATTTTTGCCGTCCCCGTATATTGGTATTTTCTTATTGTTAATATAATTATCAATAATTTTGGGAATTAATTTTTCCTTATGTTGATATGGACCAAAATTGTTAGATGAATGAGTAATTATACTAGGAAGACCATAAGTTCTAAACCATGAGCTAGTCAAATGATCAGCAGAAGCCTTCGATGCAGAGTATGGGGAATTGGGTTTATAGTTAGAGTTTTCACAAGAAGATGGATCAGTAATACTGAGACTGCCGTATACTTCATCTGTAGATATTTGTATAAACTTAAAGGAGTCCGCCTTATCAGATTTTTCTAAATACCTTCGAGATTCCTCTAGTAAAATATGAGTACCTATTATATTTGTATTAATAAATTCTGCTGATTTTGTAATTGAGTTGTCAACATGTGATTCTGCAGCGAAATTAATTATTAAGTCTGGAGAGAAGGATGAAAAGATTTTCCTTACTTCTTTTTGACTTGTAATATCAGTCTTTTGGAAATCATAATTAATAAATCTTTCAAACTCAGGAATTAATGACTGATTAGCAGCATAAGTAACCGAATCAATATTTAGAATTTTATATTCTTCGTTGTGAGACTGAAGAATGTATTTTATAAAATTACATCCAATAAATCCCAAACCACCTGTTACTATTACTTTCATCATAAACCTTGAATAATTTGATTATACATTCAAAAATTGGCTTGATAAAAGAAAAGAGTTTAGTTTATGATATTAAAGGTATTTGTTATGAAGAATATCCCATTTAATAAACCGACATATTTAGGTCAGGAGGAACAACTTGTTCTTGATGTTATTGGTTCTAAGAGTTATTCAGGAAGTGGAAAATTTAGCAAGAAATGCACCTCTTTATTCAATAAAAAAATAAAATCACTCGAATCCTTTTTTGTACCGTCAGGAACTGCTGCATTAGAAATGGCGCTTATGTTGATTGATATTAAGCCTGGAGATGAAGTAATACTTCCATCATACACCTTCTCTTCATGTGCAACAGCTGTTGTTTTACATGGGGGAACTCCAGTGTTTGTTGATAGCTCATTAGAAGATTTTAATATTTCTATTGAGCAAATTATTAAATCAATAAATAAGAAAACTAAAGCAATTATGGTGATGCATTATGGTGGAGTTGCTTGTGAAATGGAACCAATAATGGAAGTCACAAAGAGAAATAAGATCTTTTTAATTGAGGATGCAGCTCAAAGCGTTGGATGCTTTTACAAGAAGAGGCCACTAGGAAGCTTTGGGGATCTTAGTGCATTTAGTTTTCATGAAACAAAAAATATTAATTGCGGTGAGGGTGGAATTCTATGTATAAACAATAAGAAGCTACTAAAAAGGGCATATTTTCTTAGAGACAAAGGTACAAATAGGGAAAGTTTTATTAACGGTGATGTAAACAAGTATAGCTGGGTAGATAAAGGAAGTTCTTACTTGGTTAGCGAATTTCAGGCAGCTTTTTTATTCCCTCAATTAAAATCATTATCAGCTATAAATAAAAGAAGGATTAGTATTTGGAATTATTATAAATCAGCACTAGCTAGATTGGAGGGCTCAGGTCACTTGAAAACACTAGATATTCCGGGGTACAAATTGCATAATGGACACATATTTTCAATATTATTAAGATCATCGAAAGATAGGGATAGTTTGATTGCTTTTTTGAAAAAAAGAAATATAGCTACTGCCACTCATTATGTGCCACTTCACTCAAGTAAAGCAGGAAAAAAGTATGGGAAGTGTTATCAGAACATAAAAATTACTAATCAGATTTATTCTTACTCCTTAAGGTTGCCAATTTTTGATAAGCTGACTTTTGATGATGCAAAACATGTAATAAAGTGCATAGAATCTTTTTTCGGAAAATAGCATGATAGAAAGAATTAAACAAAGCTTGCTTAGTAATACACTTATTTACAGAATGTTTCAGAATCTACTAATACCAGATGATTACACAGTAATTTATAAGAAATTATCTGAATTAATAAAAAAGAATTTTATGGATTATACGGTTTATGATTTAGGTTGCGGTGACGCACCTTTTGCAAAATATTTAGACAAAGAAATAAACTATATTGGAATAGATGTGAATATTAAGCATATTCAAAAAGCTCAAAAGGATTATCCTCATTTTAACTTTGAGTGTCTCGATTTAAGTTTAATTGAGTTCAGTAACCAGAGAAGTCTAATTATTCTTGATGGTGTAATTCATCATCTAGACGATGAATTAGTAAGCTGTCTTTTGGATAAATTAAATAATATCACTACATATTCAATTTTTTGTAAAGATCCAGTTTACACTGATAACCAAGATTTTCTTTCACGCTTTCTTATGAAGAATGACGGAGGTAAATATATCAGAACAAGAAGCCAGTATGAAGATTTATTAGTGGGTTTTGATTTTAAGATATATGACTCCTTATTGAGAATCCCTTATAAGCATATATTTTCGTCTAAAAATATTGATCTAAAGCTTTGATTAATCTTTCTTAAATATTTCTTCAATAATATAAGTCGGGCGTTTTTTGCTTTCATTAAAAACTTTTCCAAGATATGCACCTAGAAGGCCAATAGAGCAAATAATTAAACCAGATAGAAACCAAATTGAGCTGATTAAACTTGCCCAACCTGAAACTGGTATTCCATACACAAGCTTTTTTATTATAATGTATATTGAAAAAGTAAAACTAATGATAGAGATAAATAATCCAATCTTAATACTCAGCAATAAAGGTTTAGTTGATGAATATAATATTGAATCAAAAGCTAAATTCACTAACTTAGAAAAACTATATGAAGAAGAATCAAGACTCCTTGGGTCATGAGCAACTTTTAGCTTAAATTTCTTGAATCCTAACCATTGAATTACGAAGGGAAAGAATAATTTAGATTCGGGCAACGACCTGTAGTTATCAAGAACCTTTTTGCTATATATACCAAAATTAGAGGTTTTATAGTCTATATCTAAACCCGAAAGATAAGAACATAGCTTTGAAAAAAAAATTGATGATATTTTCTTTAAATAAGAGTCGCTCCTTTCTACTCTTTCAGCTAGGACAATATCAAACCCTTCTAAAGCTTTTTTGTATAGATTTGGAATCTCTTCTGGCAAGTCTTGAAGATCAGAATCTATTACAATGGTCCAGTCACCTTTGCTATTGTTAATTCCTGCGGTGATTGCCGCATGTTGACCAAAGTTCCTTGATAACTTAATAATTTTTATATTTAGATCATTCGCTTGCAGTTCTTTAGCAAGATTTAAAGCATTATCTTCAAAGCAATCATCAACAAATATAATTTCGTAATCAACATTTAATCCTTTAAGTGAGGACACTATCCTTTTATAAAGTTCTGGTACATATTTTTCAGATTTATATAAAGTAGTAATTATCGAAATTTTATCCATAATCTATATGATATTTTGAATTTTAGAATTTACAAATTTAATTAATTTATCATATTTGCTATTAAACTTTAATTAATATAGATTAAAAAAAGATGAATAATAAAATGAAATTTTTAATTACGATAATTGTCGCTTTTTGCATATCATTATTTGTTATTGGTATAGATAGAATCCTTAAAGTTCCAGTTTCAATAGATTTAATAATAATTAATGAGAAAGAATTCACTAATAATGATAAGAAATTTCTTAAGATTTTAACAAAATTTGCAACTCCTTTCGTAGAGAGTTTTAATACCCCAAGTTTTCCTCTTAAACAAAAAGATGATTTCTCAATAATCAATGATTATACATTGGCTGTGGAGAGGACTGATACAACATATAGAATTTATACAATACCTTCCATATGGAGTGTTAATAAGAATAATATAGACAAGATTAAGAATAACTTTATTCCTTATTTAGTATTAAAGAAAAATGATGTTCACGAAAAACCAAATAACTCAAAGTATCAATTGATAGCTATGATACATCGACTTCAGGAGTCTAACTTTAAATCCTTAATTAATTTTATCTTACCATTTAAATTTGATCGCTTATTTCTGAAATCTAATTATTTTAAAAACCGCGAATCATATTTATCATGCGATTCTAGTACGGAAATACTAGATGCAAGCAACTATTCGTGGAAATCTAAACCCAATTTTCGTCAAAAGAGCGGTCTAAACAAAATAAAAGACTGTAAAGATATAAAAGTCTCTACAGTAGGTTATGATAAAACCAGACACAAAATTGCAAAAGTATTTGGAGTTAAACTTTTAGACTACAAGCTACATTTTAAAAACACTAATTCCAAAATCTTTTTTTCTAATTTTAATGTTGTAACTAGAAGCACTTTTCTTGATTTCTCCAAAAATGATGTACTTTCGAATAGGTTGCATTGTAGTTTGGTTAATTCGATGGAAGAAAAGGTAGGCATTAAAGATTATAAGAACTTTGAATGTACCTACACAAAGAATAAACTTGGTTTAAATTTTAAGAAAGACGAGAAATTCTTTTTATTAAAAAAAGGGGAGCTAAGGTTTGCTAGCTCATGCATAGCTTTACAAAAAAATATTAGATTTGTCATTCCTTATCCAAATAGTGTTAAATTTATTGATAAGATAAGATTTAATTTTAACTCAATAAAATATCAATTAGACTTTATTAAAGATACAAAGAATTCTGAATGTTTAGTTACTTATCGTGAAAGTTAATCTCATAACTATTCTATGCTTTTAGACCTCTTCATTTAGTTTCGTTTGAAATATTACTAATATAGCAATAATAGGAAGGACAAAAAAGTGAACTGCTTCCCAGGAACTATATATGAAAACATTATAGATAATACAAAAAAACATTATTATTTTAGTAGTAAATATTTTACTCTTCTTCATATCGAATTTTTTCTTCTCAATCATGTCATTTATTAAAATCGGAATATAACAGATAGAAGGGAGAGCAAAGATGGCGTCGTAAACTTTTATTCTTGGGAAGCATATCAGTATAATTACAGGCACTAGTAAATATGAATAATTGGATAACTCCTTAAAATATCTTCTGAAGTAGAATAAGCAGAGAAAAAAAGTTCCTGCAGATAATACCATTGAAATAATTAAATTTGTTCTTTTTGTTATTTCGATACCCAAAACTTCTTCGATAGAAATAATGGTAGCTAGAAAACCGAAGCCCATATCTGATGAATCAGATAAGTTTTGTAGATTTTCAAAGAATCCAATAGTAGTATCTTTAATTAAAATAAATTGAACAACATAAGCCAATATTATTAACATTAAAGTTGCAAGTGATTTCTTTATAGATTCTGATATTGATTTATTGAAGAAGAATATAGTACCAAGGTACAAGATATAAATAGGTTTAATTAATGTTGAGATAAAAATAAATAAAAGAAACTTATTTTGATTACTCTTATTTAGGTTCAATAAGAAATATAAATATATAAGAGATATAGTA
>ENA-OREN01003734-OREN01003734.1-marine-metagenome-genome-assembly--contig:-NODE-3734-length-13905-cov-4.737923_pt1 | contig 13905 bp, 6 predicted proteins | sample MGYA00248624_ERZ508555 | MGnify/ENA primary metagenome ERZ508555 (study PRJEB26222, sample SAMN06267773) | marine metagenome | isolation source: Saanich Inlet, British Columbia, Canada | place...
TACCTAGATCAAATTCAGGGAACTGCCCATTTTTAGCCTTTATTTTTACTTTGCCAGATAATGTTTTATAACTAATTTCCTGGGGGCCTCCTAACCACGACAAATTACCCTCAAGACGCCCTCTTCCACGCTTAATCCGGTCCGGATAACCAAAGCGTGTTAAAGACTTATTAAGATTACTAGACTCTAGCTTAATGTTCATATCAATACGCGGAGAAATGGAATAATTTCTCCATAGTCCATCTGCAATAAATGAACTGTCTTTGTTGGTTACATTTAGCTCCTCAATACGCCATCCTTCATCCCTTTGATTTGCAATTAATTTCAGTTTGCCTAGATTCTTACTGTCAAAAACAAAATTATCAATGACTATATCAAGCGCTGGGAGGATCTTTTTAGATTGCTCTTTTTTAACTACCATCAGCCCAGTCGGATAAACAGATGGCATGGTTAATTTCTTAAATCGCCCGACTATCTTTCCCTTATTTTGTGAATATAAATTAACCTTACCAGAAATATCTTTACTTGAAATATCGGAATCCCATTCCCCATTTTTAAAGCTAGCGTTTAATGTCAAATCATTAAACCGCCTGCCAAGAAAATCAAGAACACCAATATTCAAATCAATCTTAGATAGGCCCAAACCAATTCCATTCCCCTCATCAGTTTTACTGAAAGAATTGAATTGATCAAGCAAGCTAAGCCACTTATCCAACTGTAATTTTGGCAATCCACCGGCTAACAGCATGCCTGATTTAGGTAATTTGGAAGATTCCGAACCCACACTTATTAAACCTTTCTTTATTTGATAATCACCTGAATCGTCATAGAAATATAATATTTTTGCCGCTATTTTTTCACCATACTTTATTTTCATTAAGTTCTGATTTAAATCAGCAACATTACTTACTAATTGTAATGGAACTATATCGGTTTCAATTTTAGAAAAAGGCTCTGGAAAATCTAAAATAATTCCCTTTAACGATGACTCAATTAGAATACTAGCCTGCTTCTTGTCAACTTTATCTTCAATCTTAACAGCGGCATTCCAATCAGTTCTTCCACGGATATATTTTGTCCAAAAACGTGTGGCATCAGTAGATTTATTCTGATTAAATCGAAGTAGGTTATCAATATCTATTTCACCAATTGCTGCCAAACTTATACCGCCACCTTTTAAGGTAGTAGCATTGATTGCGGCCTCTCCACCAAAAATTTGTGCTCTTAATTCTTCTGTTTCAATAGAAGACTCAGTAAATTTCAAGAACCCATTAATCTTTTCTAGGTTAGGTATATAGAGCCCAGGATCGACTCTATTATCATCAAATAGATAACTACCAGCTACTCTGATAACTCCAGAGTATGGTAATGGAATGGACAGATCTAGCAGTAATTCACCATCCCCAGAAATATTGAAACTATTAATTTCATCAGGAGTAAAAATATCGACTACATGTTCAGCAGAAAATTTTAAAAATTTCTTAGTAGCTCCTGAAGCCGAACCACTAATTTGCAACTTAACATCGGGTGCCATCATGTCAGGAATCCGTACTTTAACTCTGCTTAAATTGGTGCCTGACAATGAAGCTTGTGAGGCATTAATCTCCATAGAGCTACCTTTGAATAACAGATCGGCAGATATGTCTGTTATCTTCGGCCAAGCTGGAATGTAATCTAATACTCCATTGATAGCCTTCATACTTACTTGGAAAATTCCGTGCTTATTATTTCTGAAAGGAAATGAACCCAAGTTCCCTTTAAGTATTATTTTTACATCACTTAATTCTCCGGAAACTATTGATCTACTTAGCCACCCATGAGGAAATTTATCTAAAATTGGAAGATAATTACCTATAGAACTTGCATCTCCACGCGTCAAATAACCTAGCAAATCAATTTCACCAAGGCCATCATGCTCCACGTGATAAGTTCCATGAGCACCCCCAGAGAAATGATCATTCTCAAATGAAATATTATTAAGTTCAATTTTAATAGGGTCATTATTACTCAATGATTCCCAACTAACATTCCCGGTAAAATTATCAAATAACATGGGCTCTTGGAATAGATCAGGCAGATCAAAACCAAATTGTTGCGAGCTAATTTCTAACGTGCCACTCTTCTTACCTGCATTTATACTGCCACTGACACCACTAAATGCCGGTAGTGACTTGAAACTATTCATACCTATATTATTAAACTTTCCAATCACGCTTAAATTCACAGGATCTGACCAAATACCGTCCCAATTCGCCTGCATACTATAAATCTCACCATGTGGTAATAGCTTGTTAAACTGGTTACGTACAGATTCATTAATTGGGAGATATCTCAACAACCTCCCCCAAGTTTTGAGATCTAATCTCTTCACACTTATTTTTCCGCTTCTGTTCTTCTCATCATGAGACCTTATATCTTGCACTAAAAAATCAGCTGGTTTTAATACACCTGCTCCACGAATTGATGCCTCTAACTGGCGGGCAAACAATTCAGCACCTTTGCCAGCTTTATTATTTATTTCTTTCCATCCCACCCTACCTCGTAAAGATAGAAAATCCAGCTCTGGTAGTTCATGTGTTAAACGTGTGTTAACATTTTTTAAACGTACGTCTGCTACCAGTGTTTTTATATTCCCGCTATCGACATCGATCCATATTCTAATTGCCCCGGTTCCACGATCAACCCCAAATTTTCTTAACACTGGAAACCATGATTGCCATTCAGCAATATCCGCATAATTTAATTTAATAAGTAATTTTCCGTTCCACTGTTCTATTCTATTCCACTGTTCTATTCTATTTAGTCTCTCACCAGTAAAATCTCCGCTAATATCAAGAGGTGAAGCAAGCTCAGCTGGAGGAGCCGCACGTAGACTAAAACGATGGTGATTATCATCATTCTTTTCTAAATGCAGACTAACCTCTTTTAATTCTAATAATGGCGTTCCATTTTTCTCATCCTTCCAAAATATATGCGCATTTACAACATCAACTTGTCTCTGATTTAGTAACCAATCAAGAAAGCCACTTTGACTTGCGACTTGATCTCTAGCCATAGCAATGCCTGCCACATGCAAGTCCCCATTGGAATCAAGATGTACAGTAAGATTTGGCTGATCGATCTTTATTTTACGAAAACGTAACTCGCCAAATAGCAATGCGCTCCACGCTGGGATACTCTCCAATCTATTTAAGACCAGTGCAGCTCTACCTTCTTTATTATGTACCTGAACCTTACGTAGTATCAGGTGAGGATACATGCCATCCCAGTTTGCACTAATTGAATCTATAGTTACGTGCTGACCGGAAGCCTGAGTAATAGCAGAAGAAATCTCATTCCGATAATTATTAATATCAGGTAATAGCCAATATCGAAACATCAAATGCAATAATCCGATACCAACTACTAAGGCGAGCAGACACCACCCTAGAAATCGGAACAAAAACCCGCTACGCTGTACAAGAGGTAAAATTGATGACAATTTCAATAAATTGTTCCAGTTTTTCTACCAAGAAGGTACGCTTCATTCTGCTTTGACAGAAGACGCGAAAATATGCTCATAACCTAACTGACTAGTAAAATATGTTACCTATAGCCAAATACGATAATACATTTCTTTAAGAAGGCTTAAAATAAACTAATTTAGAAAAATTTATTGTAACTCTGAATCCTTTACAATGCATCCGACCAATAATCTTATTGAAGAGAAAATCCGATCTAGTCTGACTTTTAGTCGCTATGCGCAACGCATACTAGAAAGCGAACCCAATTTATGGGATGAGCTTATGGACAATATACAGCAGCCTTTTCAAAGGGAGAGAATGCATACATATTTGGATGCCTTTCCAAATGGTACTAGCGATAAAAATTCCCTCTTTAGTGCTCTACGAAATTTACGGAAACTTGTGATGCTGCATTTAGCAGCACGCGATCTTAGTGGGCTAGCAGATCTTTCTGAAGTTATGGAATGCATGACTAATTTAGCTGAAGTTACCATCTGTTTTTCACTAAAATGCCACCAGAGCTGGCTAGTTAAACCTGAAGGATACGGCATGCCTAAAGGGAGCATATCCGGAACAGATCAGGAAATGCTAATAATTGCGATGGGGAAACTAGGCGGAGGCGAACTTAACGTATCATCAGACGTTGATCTTATATTTTGCTATCCAGAAGACGGAGAAACCAATGGAGAGCATTCTCTTTCCAATAATGATTTTTTCGCTCGCCTTGGACGCAAACTAATTTCAAGTCTCAATGACATTACTGCTGATGGGTATGTATTTCGGGTGGATATGCGCCTGCGTCCATATGGCGGGAAGGGTCCTTTAGTAATGAGTTTTGCCATGCTAGAAGAATATCTTATTACTCAGGGACGTGAATGGGAACGCTATGCCTGGATCAAAAGCCGAATATTAGCAGGCTCAAATAAAATAAAATTAACTCCCTTAAAACGAATAATACAACCATTTATATTCCGAAAATATCTAGATTTCAGTGCTTATGAATCTATGCGTGAGATGCATTTACAAATCCGACAAGAAGTTAGTCGCCGAGAAATACATGATGATATTAAGCTTGGACCAGGTGGCATTCGTGAGATTGAATTTATAGCCCAAGTTTTTCAATTGATACATGGTGGTCTTAATAAAGAGCTTCGTATCCGTCCAACACTTTCTGTTTTAAGGTCTCTACGTGAGAAGAAGAAACTTGCAAAGAAAATGATTACAGAACTTACGGACGCCTATATTTTTTTACGTAATCTTGAACATCGCCTCCAATATTTGGACGATCAACAGACTCATAGACTACCAAACAACTCGGTAGATCAGCTCTTAATTACATCTGCAATGTGTTTCTCAAATTACGATAATTTTCTACAAAAGCTTAATACTCATCGAGCCAATGTAACCCGATATTTTGAACAGGTCTTTACTAAACCAAATAAATCAGAGCCCGATAATGCGCTTACATCGCTGTGGAATGAGCAAACTGAAAGTGAAGAAAAAACAGTGGCTACTATTGAACAATTAGGAAACATTGGATTTTCTAATCCCGACAAAACTCTTGTTTATTTACAAAAATTTCGTAACAGCGCTCGCTACAGACAATTGCCAGCCTCAAGCAAAAAAAGGATCAACGAACTGATCCCTATCCTGATTGAAACCTCTGCAAAATTTCCACCTGCAGACACCACTTTAAAGCGTATTTTACAATTAATTGAAAGTATTAGTGGGCGAGCATCTTACCTCTCACTGTTACTGGAGAATCCTTACACTCTGGAACGAATAGCCAAACTTGTTAGTGTTAGTCAGTGGGCCTGTGAATATTTAACACAGCATCCAATTCTTCTCGATGAACTGCTTAATGAGACCGACCTGCAAAGTAAAATTGACTGGCCTATATCTAGAGTAGAACTATTAAGACTGCTAAAGAACACCAACACCAATGATGAGGATCATACAAAATATCAAATGGATGTTCTGTATCATTTTCATTATTCAAAAGTCTTTCAGTTACTTGCTAGGGACCTAGAGAAATTATTACCTCTGGAAGCATTGAGTGATCACCTAACTAGCCTTGCTGATTTAATACTTGATGTAATTCTACATTTATCCTGGTCAGGGTTAATAAATAGAAATCAGGAAAAACCCGCCTTTACAATTATTGGCTATGGCAAATTAGGGGGAAAGGAACTTGGTTATGCATCTGATCTTGATATCATTTTTCTTTATGACGATTCTCACCCTGACGCCTCAAATATTTATGCAAAACTAGGCAAACGCATTAATTCCTGGCTTACCAGCTATACGTCAGCAGGGCTGTTGTATAAAACGGATCTGCGTCTGCGTCCCAATGGAGTGAGTGGCCTGCTAGTAAGCTCTATTGAAGCTTTTAGAGAGTATCAAAAACAGCAAGCTTGGGTATGGGAACATCAAGCATTAACTCGTGCACGTTTTGTAGCAGGAGACCCCCGAGTAGGAGAAGATTTTGAGGAGATCCGCAAGGAAGTCTTATGTCAGAAACGCAATTTGACAGACCTAAAAAATGAAATCCTAATCATGCGAAAAAAAATGCTGGATAGCCACCCGAACACGACTCAATTATTCGATATCAAGCATGACCGGGGGGGAATTATTGATGTTGAATTTATAGTACAGTATTTGGTTCTTGGCTATTCATACAAGCACTCTGCGCTTACAAATAATATTGGCAACATTGGGCTACTTAAACTCTCAGGGGAACTCGGGCTTATTTCTAAATCAAGTGCTGAAGAAGTATTAGAGGCTTACAGAGAATTTCGGCGCGTACAACATCGACTAAGATTAAATGCTGATTCAACTCAATCAGATAATCCATCAATAAAGAATAGGCAACAAAAATTTGCCAGAATTGAGATAAGTTACCTAGAAAAGGCTCGTTCATCAGTACTTCAATTATGGGGAGAAATACTTGGTGAGTAGCCCTTTATTACTAACATAGCACTTACTTTTCTACATTAGCCTCTTTAAGAATATAAATTTGATCCTAAGGGCTTTTCATATTCTCATTTCTTTATAAAAGAAGTGAGTTAAAATGTATCTTTCAAATAATTCTCGGAGATTTCTTAATGTCAATGGCTGATAGAGACGGCCTAATTTGGAGCGATGGCAAGATGGTTCCTTGGCGTGATGCCACAACACATGTGCTCACCCACACCCTACATTATGGTATGGGTGTATTTGAAGGTTTACGTGCTTATCAAACTAACCAGGGCACTGCCATCTTTCGGCTTTCGGAACATACTGACAGATTATTCAATTCAGCCCATATTTTTATGATGAAAATACCATACGATAAAGCCACCTTAATGGAGGCTCAACTTGAAGTGGTAAAACAAAATAAGCTGCAGTCATGCTACATTCGTCCTATTGTCTTCTATGGTTCTGAAGACATGGGGATTTCCGCAAAAAATCTCTCGGTACATGTGGCTATTGCAGCTTGGCCGTGGGGCACATACCTTGGTAAAGATAGTCTTGAAAAAGGTATCCGGGTCAAGACCTCTTCATTCTCACGCCACCATGTCAATGTCAACATGTGCCGTGCTAAATCAGTTACTACCTATGCTAATTCTATGCTTGCTCATCAAGAAGTCATAATTGACGGCTATGATGAAGCACTATTATTAGATGTGAGCGGCTATGTTGCAGAGGGATCAGGTGAAAATATCTTTATTATTAAAAATAATAAACTATATACTCCAGACATGACTTCTTGTTTAGAAGGAATTACTCGTGCCTCTATTATTGAATTTGCCGGAGAAATGGATATCCCAGTCATAGAAAAACGTATCACTAGGGATGAAGTTTATTGTGCGGATGAAGCTTTCTTTACTGGTACTGCTGCAGAGGTCACACCCATTCGTGAGCTTGATAACCGAATTATTGGTAGTGGCAGCCGCGGCCCAATTACTACAAAGCTACAAGCTATGTTTTTTAATTCTGTAAAAGGAAAGTCTAATAATCATAGAAATTGGCTAACATACGTTTGATTAAGCCTAATGGATAAAAATATGCAAAATCATACTACTGATAATAAGCAGAGACGAGTAGAAATCACTATAGAGGACTTACCATTACACTGTCCGACACCGTCAATGCCGATATGGAATTCGCATCCCAGAGTATTCCTGCCTATAAAAGATACTGGTGAAGCTTTATGTCCCTATTGCGGAACACTTTATACTCTCAAAGACAAAGCATCAGCAGAACACCCATAGTCTTCTTATCTATATCTAAGTAAAAAATATATTAATTTCTTGGTCCTATAAGAAATAATAAGTAAATACAGGTAACGCTGTATTAGATTTATTACATCACACTACTATGAATAAACCTCCCCATGAAATCTTCAAGGCCTACGACATACGAGGCATTGTCGGAAAAACTTTAACTAATGACATTATTAAAACTATTGGTCATTCCATTGGCTCTGAGGCACAAGCTCGTGGCCTCACATCAATAGCAATAGGGCGTGACGGTAGGCTTTCTGGTTCAGAACTTTCACACTCTCTTGCTGAAGGAATACAGGAAAGTGGGATTAACGTATTAGATGTAGGAATGGTTGCCACACCAATGCTTTATTTTGCTGCTCACGAACTATGTAATTATTCTGGTGTAATGGTTACAGGTAGTCATAACCCACCAGACTATAACGGCCTAAAAATTGTACTAGGTGGTGAAACATTAGCAGCTGAATCAATACAAAATTTACGTGTTCGTATTGAAAATAATAATTTTGTTAACGGGAAGGGTAAATACAGTACACAAGATATAACTGAAATGTATCTAGAATGTATTACCAATGATATCAAATTGGCTCGTCCGATTAAAATTATCATCGACTGCGGAAATGGTGTGGCTGGAGCTTATGCGCCGACTCTCTTCCGGAGGCTTGGGTGTGAGGTTACTGAATTATTTTGCGAGGTAGATGGGGACTTTCCGAATCACCACCCTGACCCATCAGTTCCCGAGAATTTATATGATCTAATCCTCGCACTTAATGCAACTAATGCAGAAATAGGACTTGCCTTTGATGGTGATGGGGATCGTTTGGGTATTGTTACAAGAGATGGAAACATTATTTATCCGGATAGACAACTAATGCTATTCGCTGCCGATGTGCTATCAAGAAACCCTGGCGGACAAATTATTTTTGATGTGAAATGTACACGTAAATTAGCTCCATGGATAGAATCTCACGGTGGTAAGCCAATAATGTGGAAAACTGGACACTCATTTATAAAAGGCAAACTAAAAGAAACAGGTGCTCTATTAGCAGGTGAAATGAGTGGCCATATTTTCTTCAAAGAAAGATGGTATGGATTTGATGATGGGCTTTATGCAGGTGCACGCTTACTAGAATTACTTAGTCACAAAAAAGACTGCAGTGCAACTTTAAACTCTATTCCAGATTCAGTTAATACGCCAGAACTTCAAATAAATCTTGAAGAGGGTGAAAATTATGCGCTAATTTCTCAATTACAGAAAACCGCACAATTTGATAATCCAGAACAAGTCATAACAGTTGATGGGCTGCGGGTAGAATATAAAGATGGGTTTGGCCTAGCACGCTCCTCCAATACTACGCCTGTAGTTGTACTACGATTTGAGGCTGATAACGAAACTTCATTAAAACGGATCCAGGATGATTTTCGTAAGGTTATTCTCCAAGCTAAGCCAGACGTAAATTTACCATTCTAAGGTTCTGATGAACATCTAGGCTGTAAGGATAGCTCTAACTTAAGATAAAAAGGCATACGCAAATATAAGAGATATTAAACATATTAGAATCTAATAATTTGGTATTTATATAATTGTAATGAGTATTTAACAATTGTTAACAAAGGATGTAATTAGATGGTAAAAGTATTATTTGTCTGCATGGGAAATATCTGTCGTTCGCCTACAGCTGAAGCTGTGTTTAGACATCAAGCTAAAGCTCTCATATCTAAGAATAAAATTCTTGTGGATTCCGCCGGCACACATGATTATCATATTGGTGAACCGCCAGATGGGCGCGCACAAAAGATAGCAACAGAACATGGCTATGATATGGAAGGGTTACGTGCCCGCCAGTTCAATACTAGAGACTTTGATATTTTCCACTATATACTAGCCATGGATAAACATAATTTCTCTATCCTTAACGACCTATGTCCACCGCAGTATAACTATAAGCTAGGCATGCTAATGCAATATAGTAAAAATTATACTGAAAATGAAGAAGTGCCTGATCCATATTTTGGTGGGGACCAAGGGTTTGAGAAAGTACTAAAAATGATTGAAGATGCTGGAGAGGGATTGCTTTACAACATCAATAAAGAAAATAAAAATATTTCAACCTGAAATATATTAATTACATCAAAATATAAAGCAGGAACAAATCCCTGCTTTATATTTATTTAACTCTGTTCTTTACTTTATTTTTGTGTCTCAACCTGTACTAGCGGCTCATTAACCTTTGCAGGTGGTTTAGCAGGCCTTGCCCTCTTCTTCTTTGAAGTTGTAGCATCAGCCAAGATTGTTATTTTTTCTTGTTTCGTCTCGACCATTACTAGTTTACTTTTAGCTAATCCCTTTGATTTCCCATCACTTAACGGTGCAGTCTGGCTAACTTTTTTAGGCTTAGATTCAGAGGGCACTCTTGACTTCTCTACTTTTGATTCTGGAGCAGGCTTGGCAGAGGAATTTTTCGGTGCTTTAACAGTTTCTTCTAAAACCAATGGCTTCTCTGAATCTGGCGAAGCATGAGATACCTTTGATTCTTTCTCCGACATAGAATTATCTTTATTAATAGCCGCCTTAATTGGAGGAGTACGCCTAACTCTTTCAGATTTCTTAGCCCCTTCCTGATGTACTGAGGAATCTATAGATACTTCATCAGAGGTTTGTTTTGGTAAGGTATCTATGCCATTCTTTTTTTCTTCCTCTCCAGATATGCCTATATCTTTCTTTATTTTCGCATCCCGTTCAAGAGCGCGTTCATTCCTCTCACGTTGCTGCTTTCCACCGCGACGGCGGCGTGGACGCCCACCATCTTCTCCCTGTGTCACCTTGTTTTCAATTGATTTTCCTCCTTCAGCCAACTTAGGCTCAACTCTATCATCACGTGATGAACGTGGCTGCCTTCTATTAGAAGATCTCTCTGTTTTTTGATCAGTTTGTGAAGATTCCGCCCCACGCCCCTGTTTTATATTGGCTCCAGTATCGTTTGTGGATGCAGCATTAGAACCATTGTTTTGCTGTCCGCTTCCAGCTCTTCTGGAATTACGTTCTCGTCCTTCACGACTTCGATGCCCACGATCTTGTCGTTTTGGTCTTTGCCTCGTCTGTTTTCGTACTGCCACAGTCGTTGCTTCTTTATCTCCAGACTTGAACCAACCTAAAATTTTTCCTAGAAGAGAATCTGATTGTGTTTTTTTACTACGGGGTGCTGGCTGCGTTGGAGTAATACCCCTCACTGCAGCTTGCTGTCTAACTGGCTTCGCTTCTTGCGCCACTGATGATGGTAATTTTACTTCTTCTACCGGCTTATCTGCCATCTGATAGCTAGTAAGTATCTCATTTGATTTGATTTGATCATGGCGCAGGCGGTCTATATTGTAATTAGGAGTTTCCAAGTGAACGTTTGGAATCAAAATTACATTTATTTTTAATCGTGCCTCAATAGCATATATTTCTGCACGTTTTTCATTTAACAAATATGTAGCCACATCTACCGGAACCTGGGCATGAAGTGCAGCTGTGCCATCTTTCATGGCCTCTTCCTGAATGATCCTGAGAATATGTAGTGCGGAAGAATCAGTACCACGGATATGACCGGTTCCATGGCAACGCGGACAAGAAATGTAGTTACTCTCACCTAGCGAAGGACGCAGACGCTGGCGTGATAACTCTAATAATCCAAACCTAGAGATTTTTCCTACCTGTACTCTTGCACGGTCATAACGTAGTGCATTTAATAAACAGCTTTCCACTTCACGCTGATTACGTGTAACTTCCATATCAATAAAATCAATAACTACAAGACCACCTAGATCACGAAGCCGCAATTGTCGAGCAACTTCTTCTGCTGCTTCTACATTGGTATTTAAAGCTGTTTGTTCAATATCTGCTCCACGCGTAGCTCGAGCTGAGTTCACATCAACTGATACTAATGCCTCAGTATGATCAATAACTATTGCACCGCCTGAAGGTAGCGATACTTGTCGAGAATACGCTGTCTCAATTTGGTGCTCAATCTGGAAACGAGAAAATAACGGTACGTCATCATTATAAAGCTTGATGCGGCTTACATTATCAGGCATTACATGGCTCATAAACTGATAAGCCTGGTCATGAATGCTCTCAGTATCAATCAGAACCTCACCAATTTCTTCGTGAAAATAATCACGTATAGCGCGTGTAACTAAACTACTCTCTTTGTATATCAGGAATGCGCCGCTCTGACCTTTAGATGCATCTTCTATAGCACGCCAAAGCTTCAATAGGTAATTTAGATCCCACTGCAATTCTTCTTCGCTACGACCTATCCCAGCAGTCCGTGCAATAATACTCATGCCTGTAGGGATATCTAACTGAGCCATTATTTCACGTAATTCAGCGCGTTCCTCACCCTCAATACGACGAGATACACCACCCCCACGTGGGTTATTAGGCATCAATACTAAGTGACGTCCGGCTAATGAAATATAAGTAGTAAGTGCCGCCCCCTTAGCGCCCCGTTCATCCTTATCTACTTGAACTATAAGCTCTTGACCATTACTTAACGCATCTTGAATACGTGGGCGCGTAGAACCAGTACTTTCTTTTAAATAAGATTTAGATATTTCCTTGAATGGCAGGAAGCCATGACGCTCTCCGCCATAATCAACAAATACAGCTTCAAGGCTAGGTTCAATTCGGGTAACAACTGCTTTATATATATTACTTTTATTCTGTTCTTTCCCAGCTGACTCAATGTCTAAATCAATTAGTTTTTGACCATCAACAATGGCAACACGAAGCTCTTCCGGCTGCGTTGCATTGAATAACATGCGTTTCATTATTATATTTCTCCCGCGCGCTGATCACGGGCGAGCAAGCCATATGAGTTAGATCAGATCTGACTCATATAATTAGAATCTCATACTCAGACGACTGTGTCATATTGTCGGACTGCAGTTATAAATTTCTATTCTCCGGCTTGTTACTAAAATTACTGCTTTTCAATAAAAGCAGAATTCGAAATTAAGTTTCCGTCAGATTTCAATTAAGGGCTACCCAATATGTGGGTGCTAATATAATAAACCCCGAAATCTGCGTTTGTTTTGAGCGCGCTATTAATTCACTATCACTGCTTTAATTGGTGAGCAACATTAACCAGTTTCGGAGTCGGCTCTTGGCCTTGTTCTGTTAAAATCCCATCAACAGTATAATCTTATATACCGGACAGAGGACTAAATTGGGCTCCGAACTTACAAGTATAGGTAAAATTAAGGATTTAGGCAAAGAATTTCCTCTGGGCAATGTAATCAAAGAAATTATTGCCGAGGATAGTAATGGTCAGCGTATAGATAATTTCTTAATTAAACGCCTTAAAGGAGTTCCTAGAAGTCATATCTACAGGTGCCTGCGCAGCGGACAAGTGCGGGTTAACGGAAAACGTGTCAAAGCTAGCTATCATCTTCAGGAAGGAGATATGGTACGTATTCCACCAATAATAAAGAAGAATGACCCGCCAACAAATAAGATATCAGAATCAAGATTCGTTTCATTTGATGTTTTATTTCAAGATGAGTCTCTTCTGGTAATTAATAAACCTGCTGGAGTGGCTGTACATGGTGGAAGCAATATAAGTTTTGGCGTCATAGAGCAACTCCGTGCCCAGAATCCAAACTGGAAATTTCTAGAGTTAGTACATCGTCTAGATAGGGATACATCTGGAACGCTTCTTCTTGCCAAGAAGCGCTCAGCTCTTACTGAGCTTCACAGACAAATTCGTGAAAGAGAAATGGGCAAACGTTATCTAGTTTTGGTAAAAGGTAAGTGGCAAAACCAAAGACAAAATGTAAAATTGCCATTACATAAATATCTTACAGCCTCGGGAGAAAGGCGTGTAGCAGTAGCTACAAATAAGAAAAATAATTCAGAAGACATGACAGCTCATACAATTTTTACTTTAAAAAAGACTTGGCAAGACTTTAGTTTATTGGAAGCAGAACTAATAACTGGTCGCACTCATCAAATTCGTGTGCATCTTTCATATCTGGGCTTTCCAATTGTTGGTGATGATAAATATGGTGATTACCAACTTAATAAAGAACTAAATAGATCTAGTGGAAAGGGACCTAAGCTGAAGCGCATGTTTCTACATGCAAGCATATCC
>ENA-OREN01003741-OREN01003741.1-marine-metagenome-genome-assembly--contig:-NODE-3741-length-13889-cov-2.778960_pt1 | contig 13889 bp, 13 predicted proteins | sample MGYA00248624_ERZ508555 | MGnify/ENA primary metagenome ERZ508555 (study PRJEB26222, sample SAMN06267773) | marine metagenome | isolation source: Saanich Inlet, British Columbia, Canada | place...
CGAACTGGCGAGCGTGCGGGTCCATGTCAGCCAACCGGCGCCACAGCTCGATATCGCACGCCCCGCCGCGACAACCGATGCCCCGCCCAAAACGTCGCGCGAGATTTATGTGTCCGCCCAGGCGGGCATTGAGCTGGCGCCAGTGTATGAGCGCACGCTGTTGCAGATCGGCCAGGAAATCGTGGGACCGGCGATTGTCGAGGAACGGGAATCGACCACGGTCATCGGGGCCGGCGACCGGTTAAGCGTCAATGAATTCGGCTGCCTGGTGGTTGATCTGGCGTCGCCAGCCGCCGCGGTCTCCGACGAGACTGGCACCGTGCCGGAAACCGTCGATATTGGGGGTGACTAAGCCATGCAGCTCGATCCGGTCACCATCCAAATTCTCTGGAATCGCCTCATCACCATCGTCGATGAGGCAGCGACCGGCTTGATGCGCACCGCCTACACGCCGTCGGTCAAGGAGTATCACGATTTCTGCTGCGCGCTTTTCGACGCCAACGCGCAAATGCTCTCCCATTCAACGGTAACCACTGCCGGCTTCTTGGGCATCGTGCCCGAAGTCATGCGAAATTTCCTGAAAAAGCACCCACCGGAAACCCTGAAACCGGGCGACGCTATCATAACCAATGACCCGTGGATCGCCAGCGGTCACCTCATCGATATCTCCATCGCCTCGCCGATTTTCCACAACGACCGCATCGTTGGCTACACGTTGTGCATCGTCCACCATCTGGACATGGGCGGGCGCATGTCGACGCTGGAATCGAAAGACATGTACGAGGAGGGCTTGAAGATCCCGATCCTCAAACTGTTCGACGCCGGCCAACGCAACGAGACCGTGTTCGAGTTTATACGCGCCAATATCCGCGTGCCCGATAAGGTTCTGGGCGATCTCCGCGCCCAATTGGTCGCCAACAATGTGTGTGCCCGCGGCCTCAATGCCATGCTCGACGAATACAGTCTGGACGGATTGGAAGAGCTCGGCGCAGAAGTCATCGAACGCACGGAATCCAGCCTGCGCCGCAAGATCGCCGCGCTGCCCGACGGCGCCTACCGCAACGATGTGGTATTGCCGAAAATTCCCGGCTGCGACGATGAGATCGAGATTAAGACCCTGGTCACGGTGGCCGGCGACGAGGTGACGATCGACTATTCCGGATCGTCAGGTGAAGTCGGCGCGGCGATCAATTGTTCCTACAATATGACCCGGTCCTATACCTCCTACCCCATCAAACTGGCGCTCGATCCCTATGTGCCCAACAACGATGGCGGTTTGCGCCCGATCAAGGTGATCGCGCCGGAAGGCACGATTGTCAATTCACGGCCGCCGGCGGCAACTTGGGGTCGCACCATGATCTCGCACCTGTTTCCCGAAATCGTTTTCGCGGCGATGGAAAACATTATGCCGGAGACTATCCTGGCGTCGAACGGTGGGTCGCCGGCAAATGAAGTCTATTTGCACGGACGTCATGCCGATGAGCGTTCGTTTATGGCGATCGCTCAACATAGCGGCGGGTTTGGCGCCAGCGCGCGATTCGATGGCTATTCGTGCCTGTGTTTTCCCAACAACACCCGCAACATTCCCGTCGAGGTCACCGAGAATGAAGCCCGCATGTACTACGTGCGCAAGGAGCTTCGCGCTGATTCTGGCGGCCCTGGCCACAACCGCGGCGGGCTCGGTCAGGAGATCGAGTTCAGCATCCTCGACGGCGGCACCGAGTTGGCGCGCGATGTCGAAAGCTCGGTGCGGCTTAGCGGCCGGACAGAGGACGGACCCTTCCCCGTATTCGGGCGGCGCGGCGGCAAGAACGGCCGCGGTAGCGGTATGTGGGCCAATGATGAACCCGTCGATCACGGCATCTACCGCCGCCTTGCACCCGGCGACCGGGTTCGATTCATACTGAGTGGCGGCGGCGGCTACGGCGATCCTCTTGAGCGAAATCCGGATCGGGTACTAGCCGACGTGGAACAAGGATACGTCTCGATCGAGCAAGCTGGAACCGAATACGGCGTGGTCATCGATCCAAGCGAGATGACAGTAGATGTCGAAGCAACGGCGTCCCTGCGAGCTCGAATGTCATGACGGCTGTAACGCCAGATCGCATCCCGGCAAAAACGAAACACCGTCGGTCAATCAAAGACGGCGGGGTCAAACCGATTGGCCGGCCGATTTGGCTGCTCAGCCCGGGGGTTCTTTGGCTGCTGTTGTTCGGCTTGGCGCCGCTCGCCTTCATGCTGATGATGTCGTTCTGGACCTCGACAATTTTCGGCACCAAGCCAGACTTTTCCTTCGACAATTACGCAAGGGTCCTGGTCACCGAGCTATACCGCGATCAGCTGTTCAAGACCTTGCGGATCGCCTTTATGACCACCGCGATGACGGTGGTGATCTCCTATCCGGTGGCCTATCTGCTATCGCGTCTCCATGGCATGCAAAAAGCGCTGTTCGTGCTGATGATGTTTCTGCCGTTCTGGACCAGCTACGTCATCCGCGCGTTCGTTTGGCTGCCGATCCTTGGCCGCAATGGGGCGATTAACAACGCGCTACAGGCGCTGGGAATCATCGACACGCCAATCGACTGGCTGCTGTTCAACGAAGGTGCCGTGTTTCTCGGGCTGGTCTATGTCTACACACTGTTCATGACGCTACCGATCTATCTGTCGCTGGAGAAAATAGACCCGGCTTTGGTCGAGGCGGCGACCGATCTAGGCGCGCGGCCGGCCTCGGTGTTCCGGCGGGTCATCCTGCCACTCAGCTGGCCCGGTGTGCTTTCGGGCTGCATTATGGTGTTTCTGTTGTCGATCAGCGCCTTCGTCACGCCGCAGCTGCTCGGCGGTCCGTCGGGCATCATGTACGGCAATGTGATCGCCAGCCAATTCCTGGCCAACAATAACTGGGCGTTCGGGTCGGCATTGTCGATTACTTTGGTCGCCATCGTCGTGCTGCTGCTGCTCGTCAGTTCGCGCTGGATCGGCTTGCAACATGTCTTCACCGGCGGACGGAATAGCTGACGCCATGGTCTCGATAACCGCAGGACAGGAAAACATAGCCAAACGGAGCGCCCGCAAACCGGCGCGCAGTCATCGGCCCTATAGCGGATACCGCACCGCGTTGTGGATCTACGCTGGCGCCTTCTACACCTTCCTATACGGCCCGCTGCTGATGATCGTGCTGCTGTCGTTCAACAATTCTGAAATCGTCGGTTTTCCCTTCCAGGGTTTCACGACCCGTTGGTACGACGTGGTGTTTGCCAGTCCGGCGCTATTGAAGGCGCTCGGCAACAGCGTGGGGGTGGGCATTCTGGCGGCGGCGATTGCGACAACTTTGGCCCTGTCATTGGCGATGGGCTTTCGCCATCAGTTCCGCGGCAAATCCATCGTCCTCTATCTGATTTTGGTGCCGATCATTATTCCCGGCATTATCGGTGGTATCGTTTTATTGATATTCTTCGGGTTTTCCGGCGTGCGCCCTTCGCTATGGACCACGGTTCTCGTCGCCCACGTCAATTGGGTGCTGCCATTCGCGTTTCTCACGCTGTTTCCGCGCTTGCATGGGTTCGACCGGGCGCTCGAAGAGGCGGCGATGGACCTCGGCGCGCGACCCTGGGAGATTTTTACCCGCATCGTGTTCCCGATCATTCGGCCCGGCGTTATCGCCACCGCCCTATTCTCGTTCAGCCTGTCGTTCGATGAATTTATTCGAACCATATTCGTCAGCGGTTTCGACCGCACCATACCGGTTCAGTTCTGGGGGCTTATCGTTGACGAATTGGCCCCAGAGCTACCCGCGATGGCAGTTCTTATCATCGTGATTTCGATCTTTAGCTCGCTAGTCGGATTTTACTTTATGTGGCGCGCCTCGCGAAGCGCCGCGACCTATGCCCGAAAAGCGAGTTGAAGGAATTCGTGTGCGTTAAAAAACACAAGCAACTCACTCAAGGGGAGGGACCAAAATGAAAAAGTCTATTTCTGATGTATCTCGATTTATCAATGGGCGCGGCTCCGATCGCCGCACATTCCTGAAGGGCACCAAGATCGCCGGCCTTGGCGGACTTGCCGCCAGTACACTGCCGTTCACGTCGGCCTTCGCCCAGTCGAAAAAGGTCGTCGCCATAATGCCGGGTGTCTTCATGCCAGATCCCGCGCGCCCGATCGTCGAGCAGCTGTCCGGCGTCAAATTGGAGAATGCGCCTTACGTGTCGCCGACCGACACGCTTGCCAAATTGATGGCGCCGGGCGGCACCAAAAACTACGATGTGATGGTCAGCCTGACCCAGTTCGTGAAAGGCCCGGCGTTGGGCGAAAAAGACGGCGACGAACGCCTGCACGCGCTCGATATGAGCAAGATCCCCAATGCCAAGAACCTGATGCCGTTGTTCAAGAAGGACATCGTCACCCGGGCCGGCAAGACCTATATGATCCCGGTCGTTTGGGGGTATGATTCGGTCATCTATAACGCCGACAAGATCCCGACCGAGGATCCGCTGACCCAGTCCTGGGGCGTTCTGTTCGACGATAAGTACAAAGGCCGTATTGCCTGGCGCGACGATGCCCATGGCATGATCATGGCGGCGGCGTTGCATCGCGGCCACCCCGATCCGGTCGCCATGGACGCCAACGACCTTAAGGACATCACCGCCTATCTGATCGACCGCAAGAAGAACGTGCGCACCATGTGGACCAAGTTTGGCGAAGCGGTGAACTTGGTTTCTTCGGGCGAGGTCTGGGCTATGTATGGCTGGATCGCCATGCGGGCTGTCTTACAAAAGCAGGGCCTGAACGTCACCAACAACTGGCCGACCGACGGCCTGCTGACTTGGAACCAGTCCGGTTTCGTGCCCAAGGATTCGCCGAATGCGGCGAACGCCGAAGCCGTCATCAATGCGATGTTGTCCAAGGAGTACGGCCAGAAGCTGACCGAGGTGACGAACTACCCGTCGACATCGGCCGAGGTCGCCGCTTTGTTCAGCGCCGCCGACAAGCGCAAGCTGGGCTTCGATCTGGTCGATCGCGGCGTCAAGCTCTATGGGCTTAATTTCCCGGCCAATATCGATAAATGGGTCGAGTCCTGGAATATAATCAAAACGGCCTAATCGGCCTTTTCGCTGTGCCGGCCGCGGTCCAAAGCCGCGGCCGGCATGGTCGCTCAATTTGTTAATGCGTTAAGAGGAAGAACCGGTGACGAACCCAGTCCCCCACATTGCGACAGCGCGATCCGTCGCCTCGGCGCCCGCACAGGCCGCCGGCGATAGTGCGGTTGAAATTCGCAACGTCTCCAAATGGTTCGGCGACGTAACCGCGCTTGATAATGTTTCATTCGAGATCCGCCGGGGTGAATTCTTCTCCCTGCTGGGGCCGTCGGGCTGTGGCAAGACCACGCTGCTGCGCATGATCGGTGGGTTCGAGACACCCAATGAAGGTCAAATTCTAATCGACGGGGTCGACACACTCGGCGCACCGCCCTACGCGCGCAGCACCAATATGATCTTTCAACATTTGGCGTTGTTTCCACACATGAACGTGCTCGACAACGTCGCCTTCGGTTTGAAAATGAAACGCCTCGACGATGAGGTCATTAAGCAGAAGGTACACCAGGCGCTCGAACTGGTTCGCCTCGACGGCTATGGCGAACGCAAGATCGACCAGTTGAGCGGCGGCCAGAAACAGCGCGTCGCGATGGCACGCGCCCTGATAAACGACCCCTCGGTGCTGTTGCTCGACGAGCCGCTAGGCGCGCTCGATCTGCAGTTGCGTCTGCAAATGCAGGACGAGTTGCGCCGCTTGCACAAATCGCTCGGTAACACGTTTATTTTCGTCACCCACGATCAGGGCGAAGCGATGGCCATGTCCGACCGCATCGCCGTGATGGATCAGGGCCATATTCTGCAGATCGGGACGCCGGAGGATATTTACGAGGCGCCGCGAACCCGTTTCGTCGCCGATTTTGTCGGCCATACCAATGTGTTCGATGGCCACGTCTCGCGCATCGACGATAACGGTGAATGCCTGGTCGCGTGCAGCGGTCTGACATTCCGCTGTATCGCGCCGGCCGGATTGACCCTTGAGCAACCGGTGTCGGTCGCTCTGCGGTTTGAAGACGTCACGCTGGGCGGCGACCCGGGTTCGGCCGATGGCACCGGATGTTCGGCGACAGTGACGGAGAAAATGTATTTAGGTGGCATGTTTCGCCTCGAGACCAGAACCGACGAGGGCGTGGCGCTCACATCCGACGTCACTAACTCCGACGCCGCGCGCCTGTTCGCCGAGGGTGATACGGTCAATCTGACCTGGCAGCCGGCCAATGTGTCGGTATTGTTGGAATAATATCGCGGACCCAAGAGCGCCGCGAATGAAGGGGGGCCGATGTCGTTAAACGTGGAATGGCAACGCAGCGATTATTCGCGCGTACCCTATTGGCTTTACCACAGCGCCGATGTCTATGCCCGCGAACAGGAAATGATCTTCCGCGGGCCGACATGGTCGTACCTATGTCTCGAAGCCGAAATGCCCGAACCCGGTGATTTCCGCACCACCTGGGTTGGTGACACGCCGGTTCTCGTGAGCCGCGACCGCGACGGCACTGTTCACGCGATGGTCAACCGATGCGCCCACCGCGGCGCAGCCGTGTGCCGGCATGTGCGCGGCAACACCAAAGTGCACACCTGTATCTATCACCGCTGGAGTTATGATTTGACCGGCAACCTGATCGGCGTTCCTTTCCAGCGCGGGATTGGCGGCCAGGGCGGCATGGATGAGGATTTCGACAAGGCCGAGCACGGCCTACGACGCCTGCGCGTGGCCTGCTACAAAGGAATCATCTTCGGCACTTTCTCCGACGCAACCGAGCCACTGGAAGACTATCTGGGCCCGATGATGTGTGCCCATATCAGCCGGTTAATGTGCAAGCCACTGCGCGTCCTGGGCTATCAGCGCCAAAGAATCCACGGCAACTGGAAGCTCTATCTGGAAAACTTGCGCGACACATACCATGCAAGCCTGTTGCATGAATTTCTGGTGACGTTCGGGCTCGACCGGGCGACCCAGAAAGGCGGCGTCAAGATGGATGTGCGCCACCGCCACAACCTCACCTACGCCCATGCCGGGTCCGACAGCGATGGCGACGCCAAGGCCGCCTATGGCGATCACCAACTCAACAGTGACAAGTTGACGTTACGAGACCCGCGGCTCCTGGAGTTTCGCCAAGAATACGAGGATGACCGCAACCTCGCGATCTCGACAATGTTTCCCAACGCGTCGTTCCAGCAGCTCAACAACTCATTGGCGACGCGCCAGATACAATCAAAGGGAATCGACGCATTCGATTTGATTTGGACCTATTTCGGTTACGCCGATGATGATGAGGACATGACAGACCATCGCCTGCGTCAGCTTAATTTATTTGGTCCCGGCGGCCTGGTATCGATGGAAGACGCCGAAGCGATCGAGATCGCCCACCGCGCCAGTCGCAGCGAAGATGCGAGCGCGACAACCGTGATCGAAGTCGGCGGCAAGGGCGAAATTTCCGACCGTGCCTACCGGGTAAACGACGTGCCGATTCGCGGCTTCTGGTCGTATTACGCAGAACTCATGGGCATAGAGCCGGAAGGGGCGGTTCGGTGATCGCCGTTGAAGCTCGCCTGGCAATCGACGATTTGTTCGCCGATTACGGCGCCCATCTCGACGCCGACCGGCTGGAGGACTGGCTTGAGCTGTTCGTCGAAGACTGTGTCTACCAGATCGTGCCGCGCGAGAACGCCGAGCTAGGCCTGCCGGTGACCCTGATGCTATGCGAGAACAAGGATATGCTGCGCGACCGCATCGTCTCGCTGCGCCAAGCCAACGAATACAGCATCCACACCGACAAGCACCTGATCAGCAAAGTGCGCATTAAGGGCAAAGCCGGTGACAGCTACGCGGTCGAGGCCAACTACGCCATGTATCAGGCCGATAACGAGGGCAATGGCAGCCTCTATAGCTTCGGCACCTATGTCGATGAGGTGGTGTTCACCGACGACGGGCCGAAGTTCCGCGCCAAGACGGTGATCGTCGACAATTGGTCGATCCCGCACATGCTGTCGACACCAATATAGCTGCGACGGTTCCTCCAATGGTGACACCAAGTTTGATCAAGCATCGCGTGGGCCTGCTGATCCCGTCGTCCAACACCAATATCGAGCCGGAATATTATTCGGTGATGCCAGCGTCGGTAAGCACGCATTTCGCCCGCGTCGCCATGACCACGGTGAACGAGCAGGGCCTATCCGGCCAAGATCAAGACGTGGACCGGCAATCGAAATTATTGGCAGCAGCGCAAGTCGACGTCATTCTATTCTGCCTGACGGCTGCCAGCTTTGTCCTCGGTCTCGACTATGACAGCGCCCTCAAGCAGCGAATCGAAAATGTCAGCGGCAAGCCAGCCCTCACGGCCGCACAAACGGTTGTCGACGCGCTGAACGCACTTGGGGTGCGGCGCATCGCGATGGCCACGCCATTTGCGCCCGAAGTCAATGAAGTCAGCCGCGCCTTCATGAACGCCAACGGTTTTGATGTGGTGTCGGTAGAAGGGCTTGGCCTTGTCGACAATTTCTCCATGGCGCTGACCGAATACGAAACGGTACGTGCGCTTGTCCGACGCGCCGACCACCGCGACGCCGAGGCGATCGTTATCCCCGGCGGCAACATGCCGTGCATGTTGATCGTCGACGAGCTGGAACGGGAGGTCAAAAAACCGGTTGTGACCACCAATCAGGCAGGAATCTGGGCGTTGCTTTGCTATCTCGGTAGATATCAACGACTCGACGGTCGCGGGCGGTTGTTAGAGAAAATTCTGCCGCGCCAAATTCAGAATCGATAAACTCGAAAACCCCGGAAGCGTGGGGCCCTGAGTAGGTGCTGTCCGTCCAATGCGAACCCGTCTCCGAATTGGCGACCGACGCCAACTTCATGCCGCCAGTTGACGCCACTCGGCCAGCGCGGCGAAGCACTCAATTTGAGAATGCACGGAAAAATTGGCGGCGCTGTCAGGCAAATGCGAACCAGCATCCATATTGGTGCTGTCAGTGAATAACCCCGAGTTTTCTAGACGCCCTCGGTTACCGTTTCGTGCTGCCGTTCGAAGTCTACGGGCGACAGCATCCCGTTCTTCGTGTGCTTACGCGTCGGATTGTAGAACATCTCGATGTAGTCGAACACATCCTGCCGGGCCTCGGCCCGGGAACCCTGGTCTAAGTGGATGAGCCCCCTTAACGGCCAGCCTCAAGAATCGACCAGATCTCGAAATCCTGAAAAGGAATTTCCATCCCCCCGGGGGCGTCGGGCCGCCGCTTGATCGGCTTAGGATCAGCCTTAACCGCGGTAATTTGATTGGGCGTGTCGCTGGGCGAGACCGCCTCATCGCCAACCAGCACGAACGAGATAAGAACGGGGATAGCGACGATAGCCACGCCGGCGATTTTGGCATCTAGACTTACCAAGTCTCCCCTCATTGGATCGGCGCTTCGGAGCATGTCCGATAGAACGCATCAGATTTGATGTTCTCGTACCAACCAGCTGAATTAAGTTTCCGCTTAAAGCGCCACACCTCCTCGGCATCGCCCCGCTCTTCCGCAACCGTGAGCAAACCTAGGATCGCGAATTCCCGGAGCCTTTCACTGTGCAGTTGGGTCTTCAGAGATTTGCAGGTCTCCGCATCGGCCAGTTGGTTTGTCGTGTTAGGCGCCGACAATGCCGGAGTGACTGCAAGCGCAGTCGCGAAAAGCAGGCCGAGAGCAGCAGTGTTGAGCCGACAACGCATCATGGAATAACCCCATCCCGTTTGAGATCATACGTAATCCGCCTCAACTCTGCCCAAATATGTCTCCTTGCTTCAACGTGAGCCCTGGACCGTCGTCCGTGCTTCGTGTGCGCTGCCGCGACCCGAGCTTTACCCTCCGCGGTCCTCGGGCCGGTAGACGCGCCGCCATGCATCCGACACCTGTTGCGTCCAGTGACGACGGGGTTCTGGCAGGGCGTGCCCTGGCGGGTTTTCGCCAGGCACCTTTGGCCCGGCCAACTGGCCCCGAGCCGCGTGCCACGGCCCGCTTCAATCAGCGTTTTTCGATTATCTCGCTTTAACATGTTCAGACCGCCCTGCATGGGGTTGAGCGCTAAATCAGTATACCGCGGATCGTTTGAGGGGGGTAACTTGGTTAGGGTTTAGGGGCCGAATTCAGAGCCTCGACCTGCGCCGGTCCGGCCTCGGGCGTGGGCTCCGCATCGAGTTGAAACACCTCCGGGCCGCCGGTTTTATGAAGTCTGATTGCCTTCATGACCTCACCTTTCGGCTTCGTTTCTGGCCCACCAAACGCGGCTAAACGAGGTCAATGCTACCGCCATCCATGACCGGCGCATCACGCTCGACCGCGCGGGTGCGGAACAGCACCGTATCACCTTCGCGCCATAATTCGTTGCGCAGGGTATCGCCGGGAAAAACAGGTCCGCTCATGCGGGCCTGGCCTCCGGCAACCGCAGAGGCATCGTAATCCAGCAGACCTTGCAACGCCGCGTGGACCCCTATGGAAAAATTGGCAATGCCGTGCAGGATGGGCCGCTCAAAGCCGACCCGTTGCGCATGCTCCGGGTCAGCATGTAGCGCATTGTGGTCGCCGAGCGACAAGCGAAACAGTAGCGCGAGATTTTGCGGCGTCGGCAGATCGCATACCGCGTCGGGTGCACGAACGGGCAGGAGCACGCGTGCTGGTCCGCCCGCCACCTGCCCACCGAAGCCGCCGGCAGCGCGCACAAAGAGCCAGGTATCGAGGGTTGCCACAATCTCATCGCCCAACAGCACTTCCTTGCGCACGCGCAGCAGCGCGGCCTTACCCTTCCCCTTGTCGACAATTTCTGCGAAATAACTGCGCGCTAGGCCTTCTCCTGCCACCGGCAAAGGCTTTCGGGTGCGGAACACCAGATCGCCGACGACCATCTTGTTGGGGTCGACGCCCCAGGCCGGATCAGCAAACCGCGCATCGCGCAGCAGATCGACCCATCCAAGCACGGTGGATTGCGTCGGGAAGACCTGCAGGGGCGCGCCGTCCTCGTAGACGAAAGGCAGTTGCGCGGTATCGAGCGGATCCATGCCCAGCCCGATACCAAGTCCGTGCAGCATGGTATCGCGTGCGGCGTAAGAAAACGGCACTTCGGCAGGCGGTGCGGCCAGCAACTTTTGTGGGTCTATGGTCATTGTGCCGCGTCCTGTTCGACCGGGACTGCGCGCGTGATCCGCCACACCATGGCATAGGAATCCATGACTACAGCTATCGCAGCCTCGGCTTCCTGGGGCGCTTCGGCTGGGAGCATAATCGTCGCCAGCGTGCCATGGGTGGCGTCGTCGCCGACCGAGACACCGACCGGCACGCCAATCGCTGCTTGCGACAACGCTTCACCAAAAGCATGTTCGGCGGCGGCATGGCGCAACTCCACCTTACGCGGCTTGCCGACCCCGGTCAGGGGGATCTCATCGATAATGAATACCGCCTTGGGTATCGCCGGACGCTCGGATATGTGCGGCGTCGCGCGCGCCAGCAGGTCCGAAGGACCCGCTGTCACCCCCTGCGCCAATTGCACATAGGCGACCGGCACCTCGCCAGCATAGGGATCAGGCATGGCGACAGCTGCGGTGAGCATCACTTCAGGCAGTTGCAACAGCGCCTCCTCGATCAGCGCGGGATCGATATTGTGGCCGCCGCGAATGATCACATCCTTGGCACGGCCGGTCAGCCATACATAGCCGTCCGCATCGATATGACCAAGATCGCCCGAATTCAGCCAGCCATCGACAAAAGCCGCATCGTTATAGTGTTGCTCGACATAACCGGCGGTGACCCCGGGCGATCGGTAGACAATGGCGCCGATCTCGCCAAGCTCGCTGTCGCGCGAAATATGATTATCGACTGTCAGCTGTACCGAGCGCATCTCTGTATAGGGCAGGCGAATACCGACAGAGCCGTATTTGGTCGGCCCATCACGCGGATCAAGGGTCATATTACCGGTGTTTTCGGTCATGCCGTACATGATCAGCGGGCGGATGCGGAGAACCTCCTCCACCCCCTTGTGGATCGCCAGCGGCACCGGTGTGGAGCCGGTGACGAACTGATCGCGCAGGGTAGAGATATCTTCGACCTTGGGTGGGTTCTTGAGCAGTACCGACAGCGTCGTCGGCACGCCGGACAATCGCGTCACGCCATAGCGTTCGACGAACTTCCAGTAATTGGCAATATAGCGCTGCTCGCGCGCACAAAGCGGACTGGGGACGATCCCCGTATGTCCGCTGGCGAGCGGTACCAGCCCGCGCATGACCAGCCCACCGACATGAAACATCGGCCCATCGAGGAACACGACCTCATCTTCCGTGAGCGCGTTGGTGTAGTTGGTGGCCCAATGGCGATAGGCAAAGCCGCGTTGGGTCAGCGCTGCGACCTTGGGCATGCCGGTGGTACCACCGGAATGCAGATAGCCGGCAATATCGTCCGGCGCGGTCCGCGGCCCAAAGTCCAGCGCGTCGCTGCGCATGGTGGCGGCCTGGGAGGTAAAATCGCTATCGGGCAGGACAGCGCCCCCGGGACCAGCCATTGAGAACAAGCGAATGTCAGCCGGCAGGGTGTCGCAGATCTCCTGCATCCCTTCCCAGATCTGGTAACCGGGGGTCGGCCCCAAAACGACGATGGCCTTGGCGTTCACGCTGGCAACCAGGCGCTGCAAATGCGCCGGGGAGAGCATCCAGTTAACCGGAAAGGCGATGCAACAGCAAAACGCGCCGATCAACCCGGTGATCAGCTCAGGCGTCGTCGGCATGACAAACACCACGATATCATCCGGCCCTATGCCCGCCGCATGAAACAGATTCGCGGCCTGCACCGCATTCTGAGCCAACTCGCCATGGCGCAGGGATACCGGCGGCGTCTCTGGGTCGCCATCCTCAATATAGTGCAATGCCCATTTCTGCGGGTCGCGCGCGCAACCTCGCAGCACGGCTTCGCCAAAATTCCAGCACTCGACACGGTCGTTAAACGGAACACGCTCAATCTCGGCTAAATCCGCCAATGATCGCAAGGGTGGGTAGGTCACGGGCTCCATGACCGGCATTGTTGCGTCAACCGCCACGCGGGTCCAGAGGCAGAAATGACAACGAGCCGAACAGCACGAAAATTGACTCCCCCTATCCCCTTAATGCGAGAATGCGCGTTTAAAAGGCTGGGGGAAGTCATGGACAGACCCTAGTACGGCAGGTTTTCTTAATAAAGTGATTGCGCCAAACCCGGCCCAAGCCCCCGCCCCAGGAACCATGCCCTCTGATCCAGGGCTGCTGGTCCGAGTTGAGATCTGGCCGGGAGTCAGGAGCTGGACGGGCCCCGGGCCTTTTCTCTGGGCCATAGGGCCTAGAAGCCTAGCAATGGGAGGCGTCTACAGGTCAGTCGTCCGGTGTAGGGGTTCTTGGGCCGTAAATGACGCAGCATGCGCGCGGTTTTTCAGGCTGAGCAAGGCATTGAGCAGCAAGTGAAACTGATGCTGCTGTCCTACTATTGTCCTACTGAGGCAAAAAATGCTCAGCCGTTCACCAGCTAAACCATTGATTTAATTGGTGGGCGCACTAGGACTCGAACCTAGGACCCGCTGATTAAGAGTTACATGCTCTCCAATAACATCCTCCCTCATAGACTAACAATCAGAGAGCCAAATAATAATTACCTCTTTTAAATAACCCACCGATAGGATGAACTTTCTAATCCCTTGATTGATCCAGTAATCCATTTGATGTTATAGGGGCTATTTCTTCCGGCATGCGTGCTGCGTGGGTTCAACGCTCAAAAGAATCCATTTTTGACCCTTGGGAATTCAAACCAACAATC
>ENA-OREN01003744-OREN01003744.1-marine-metagenome-genome-assembly--contig:-NODE-3744-length-13884-cov-2.504744_pt1 | contig 13884 bp, 14 predicted proteins | sample MGYA00248624_ERZ508555 | MGnify/ENA primary metagenome ERZ508555 (study PRJEB26222, sample SAMN06267773) | marine metagenome | isolation source: Saanich Inlet, British Columbia, Canada | place...
GTAGGTGCTGGTGAAGTCGCCGACACGGATGCTGATCCTGATCACGCGGTGGCCGGGTGGTATGCCGATCCGTCCGGGGTTCCAGCCACGCTTCGCTACTGGAACGGCCACGCATGGACTGATCATGTCCATCACATCCCCGGCAACAACACGCTCACAGATCCAGCCGCTCACGGTCAAAGCAGGCAACGTCAAGCAGGCCGGCGACGCTCTGGCCGAGGCAAGCACCAGTGAGTGATGCCGACAGCACTCTCGAACTCGACGAGCCAGTCGGTGTCGGCCCGCACCCGAAGCCCTGGCCCGATGATCCTCGCCTCGATCCCCGCCTGCTCGCAGAGGGCGACCGGCGCAATGTGCTCGATCAGTACCGTTACTGGGCGGTGGAAGCCATCGTCGCCGACCTCGATACCCGTCGCCACGGCTTCCATGTCGCCATCGAAAACTGGGAGCATGACCGCAACATCGGCACGGTCGTGCGCACCGCAAACGCGTTCATGGCCGCCCAGATCCACATCGTCGGCAAGCGCAAGTGGAACCGACGCGGCGCCATGATGACCGACGTCTACCAACACGTCGGCCATCACACCGACATCGAAGCATTGGTGCAATGGGCGGCGGAGGCCCGAGTGCCGATCATCGGAATCGACAACCTTCCCGGCTCTGTTCCGATCGAAAACACTGCGCTACCCGAGAGATGCGTGCTCCTGTTCGGTCAGGAAGGCCCAGGGCTCAGCGAATCGGCCCGCGACGCTGCCGAGATGATTTGTTCGATCGCCCAGTACGGGTCGACTCGGTCGATCAACGCCGGCGTCGCCGCGGGCATCGCCATGCACGCCTGGATCCGCCAGTGGTCGCCCACCGTTTCGTGACGACGAAGTCGCCATTGGCAACCTGATTGTCGGGAAACGTGAGAGTTATTCGACCATAGCGATGAGTTCTTCATCGCTGGGGATCTCAACGCCGGGCAGGTAGTACGTGTAGAGCCCACCGATGACGCTGGCGAGATCAGCCGGCTCGTCCGATGCAAGATGCACCGTGACCATCGAGCTGTAGATGTGAACAGCCGACACACCACCCCGGTCGATGATGCGCCGAGCCAACTCGGCCGCCGTGCGCGTGTCGGGATGCCACGGCTTGGGCAGCGACCACAGGTACGTGATCAGCACCGCCAGCGCCAGCAGCACGAGCATGACGATCGTTTGTCGCGTGAAAAACTGCCGCCTCAACGACAGCCGAAACACCTGCGAGCAAGCGGCCAAGGTCGAGGTTTTTGGGGCGGTGTCCATGTAGCTATTCCGGGCGCGCAGCGCGTTCCATGAGATAGTCGAACACCGCCTCGGTCGAGGTGTCGGTGGCTTTGAGTCGCTGCACTTGTGCATCGTTACCGGCGGCGAACTCGCCGAATTCAGCGTAAAACCGACTCGGGTTTTGCACCTCAAGCAGCAAGTCGCTCGGTGGCTCGATGCTCACGGATTTGACCGACTCGAGCATGAGTAGTTGCGGCGCGATGCAGCGTGGCGACCCGCACGAGATGCGCACCTTCAACGGGTGATCGTCGAGCATGTCGCGGATCTCCGCCAGCGAGCCGGAGGCCAGCAGTTTGCCCCGGCAAATGAACAGGATGCGGTCAGCCAACTGATCCATCTCATGCAAAATGTGGCTCGACACCAGCACCGCTTTCCCCTGCGCGGCCAAGGTGCGAAACAGATCGTTCAACTCCTCGCAGCCGACCGGGTCGACGCCGTTGAGCGGTTCGTCGAGCACAAGCAGATCGGGGTCGTGCACCAGCGCTTGGCCAAGCTTGATCCGTTGCCGCATGCCTTTCGAGTACGTGCGCACCGGGCGATCGGCGCGCTTGGCCATGCCGACCGTCTCGAGCACCGACTCGGCACGCCGCCGCGCCTCGGCCCCGGTGAACCCGCGCATCCCGGCCGTCACGCGCATCAACTTCCGCCCCGACAACTCATCCCACGTCGCGTCGCCGAATGGGCACAGCCCGATGTGATCTTTCGCCCTGGCCGACCAGGCGTCCCGGCCGCACACGTCGATCCCCCCCAAGCTTGTCTTGATCTGGCCTGTGAGCAGCCGCAGCAACGTCGTTTTGCCGGCGCCGTTTGGCCCGACCAAGCCAGTGATGCCGGAGCCGATCTCGAGGTTCACGCCGTTGAGCGCCATCACCGGGCCGAACCACTTGGACACATTTCGCATCTCAGCCAGCGCAGTCGTCACTCTGGATTCGGTCTTCATGACTGGTGCCGCAATTGGCGAATGCGAAACACGATCGCGATAAATGAGAGGAGGCAAACGGCGACGATCACCGCCGACGCTTCCGACAATTGCGCGACGTCACGGGAGCGCACCGCCGCCTCGCCAAAACAGCGGCTGCCAACCGCGTAAATATCGCGCCAAAGATTCAGCAACCGCCATTGCCGGTCGTCGAATACCCTGCTCAAAATCTCGCTGAGCACAGGCAAAAAAAAGAACAGACAAGCCCACGACATCACCAGCGGCACCGGCCGGGGCATCCACGACACGAGCGCGAATAACAGGAGCCCAAGCGTCACGGCGATCAGCCCGCCGTAGCCGAGGATGCCAAAAGCGATGGTGTAGTTTTCGCTGAAATATTTTGCCGTGTCGCCAAGCATTCCCTGCTCGAGAAACAGCACCAGAGCCGGGAGCGTTGTCGTCAGGCTGACGAGCAAACCGATCGCCAGCAACTTGCCGCCCGCGTAGTGAAGCACGCTGATCCGGCGCGACAGATAAAACGTCAGCCCGCCCCGGAGATGGTCGTTGCCAGCCAGCACCGAGCCAGCGAACGCCAGCAAAATCATTGTCACCGTGCCCTGCGCCAGCATGAAGTTGAGAAATGTTTTTCCCGTGCCGGCCAAGTCCGGGAGCATCACCGAGAGCATTTTACCGATCTCCGGCTGCTCCGCCTTCAATGTCGCCAGCAGATAAATCGCGCCGAACACGAACAGGAAATTCAACAGTGCAAAACCCAGCATCAACCAAAATAATTTGCGGCGAAACACCAGCCGCAACGCCGTGAGCGCAATCGGCCAAATAGCCAACCAAGCCGCTCGTGGCCGCTCTATCCAGTCTGTCGCCGATGAGTCGTTCACGATGCCGCCACCCCGCTTTCGTCCCGATTGGCCAAGCCGATGACCGGTGGCGCGGCGCTCTCCATGCCGACGAGTCGGCGGTACACCGTTCGCAAATCCATCTCCTCCGGCTCGAGGCCGGTCAGCGTCACGCCGCACTCGCGGGCGAGTTGAAAAAAACGCTGCGTCGGCCACTGCTCCGACACCACCGCGCGCGCTTGGGCAAGCTCATCGCCGGGAGTAGCCTCCGCGCCTTCCCGCTGCAGTGCGGCGAGGAAGTCATGGTCGGCTGCGTCGCCGCCGGTTTTCCAGCGGAGCAAAAAAGCGTGTGGTTGGCCGGCGAGCAACTCGTCGAGTGTGCCCGACGCCGCTACGGCGCCTTTCTCCAAAATGATCGCGTGATGGCAAACCCGCTCGATATCGCCGAGCAGATGTGTGGACAACACCAGCGACTTGCCCGGCCGCCGCGCGAGCGACTTAAGCAGCGAGAGCATCGCCGTGCGGCCGTCAGGGTCCAGCCCCGAGGTCGGCTCGTCGAGCAGCAACAAATCCGGATCGTGCACCAGCGTCGCTGCTAGTTTGATGCGCTGTACCATGCCAGCAGAGTAATTCTCCAGCCGGCGGTAGCGCGCCTCCTCGAGGCCAAGCTGCGAGAGAATCTCATGCGCCTGCCGCAACGCCTGCTTGCGCGGCATGCCGTTGAGTTCGCCGGCCAACGCGACGAACTCGATGCCGTTGAGTCCCGGCACGACGCCTTCGCGCTCCGGCATGTAGCCGATGCGGCCGCGCAAGCCGACGCCGTTTTTCACGACGTCCGCGCCGAACACCCGCGCCTTGCCGGCGGTGTGCCGCACGAGGCCGAGCAGAATTTTGATCAGCGTCGATTTGCCCGCGCCGTTTTGCCCGACCAAACCGATCGCTCCCGGCTCGACCGACAGCGACAAGTCGTCCAGCGCCAGTACGGAACCGTACCGGTGAGTCAGGGATTTAATCTCGAAAAGTGATGCCACGAACCGTAGTAATACAATCGCCCGGCGGGAAAGTTACGTTGCTGTTTCTCCGCGCGCCATGTTTTCCAGCCAGTCGCAGGTCGGGCGCAGCACCTGTCCCCAGCGAAAATCGAACGACCGCTGCCAAGCCTCCGTTCGCATCATGTCATACTTTTTGGGTTCGTTGGCCAAGCCGGTGATGGTCTTGGCCAGGCTCTCCGGCGTCTCGGCTTCGCTGACCAAGCCGGTCTGTCCGTGCACAGTCGAGTCCACCAAGCCACCGACCGGATAGACCACCGCCGGCGTGCCCATCGCGTTGGCCTCGATCACGTTCAGGCCCCAGCCTTCTCGCATCGACGTGTGCAGCAGCAGGTGCGCCTTTTGCAGCTCGATGTTTTTCTCCGCATCGTCGAGGCGACCAGCGATCGTCACGGCCTCCGACAAATCAAGCTCGTCAATCTGCGCCTCGATCCGCCATTGATCCTGTCCCCAGCCGATGATGGTCAGCTCCGCGTCGCAGCCCTGTTCGCAGAGCAACGCGAGCGCCCGCACCACGTGATCAACCCGCTTGTTCGGGGCCAAACGCGCAAGCGCGATGAGGCGCAGCGGCGCGCCAAGGCGCTTCGCCGGAAGGGTCGGCAGCGGTTCGGTGTCGGTGCCGTTTGGCCAAACGCGCACGTGTCGCGCGCCGTGGCTGAGTAACTGTTGGCGCGTCGATTCCGACACGGTCCAAAACGGGACACCGGCGTAAAGTCGCTGAAAAAACCGCTCCTGTGCCTGGCCGATCGCGCTGGTCGGCCAACGGTAAAACGCGCGCCAAATCGGCCCGAGCACCTCGTGAATGTAGGCAACGCAGTTCGTGCCGGACCACCAGTGAGCGAACCACGGGAGGCCGTGGTGCTGGTCGATCACCAGGTCGAACGGCCCATGCTCGCGGCAGCACCGGCGCGCGTGCAAAATGGACGTGCCGCGCCCGCCGCCACGGATGATTCGGATGCCGTCGATCGCCGTCTCGCGCTCGGCACCGTCGAAGTGGTTTGCGAACCAGACAACCTCGTGCCCGCGTCGCACTAGCTCCGCCATGTGCCTCAGCGTGACCCGTTCCGCGCCGCCGGCGAGGGGGTTCTCCGTGTCGCGCCAGTTCAGCATGAGAAAGCGCAGCGGCTTCATTCGGGCAACCCTCCAAACTGCGCGATCATCACGGCGTTGCCGTACGGAAACGGCCGGCCGTACTCGCAGGCCAAGGCGGCTCCAGCATCCACGGTTTGCCAAGCCAGGCGGCCGGTGCGCTTGAGAAATATCTCGCGGTCGCAGCCGAGTTGCCCGTCGGTGATCATGCGGTCGAGCGCCGGGTTGTAGCCAAGCGGCAACGTCAGCACGAGCTGTCCGCCCGCAGTCAGCAACCTCCGGCAGATCGTGATGGCTTGGCTGATTTTTTCGCCGCTTTCGCCGTTCGCCTCGTCGTCGTATCCGATGTGTTCAAAGGTCGAGACGGACAGAATCAAATCGAACCGTTCCGGCGGCGAGTAGTCGGCGATGTCCTCGTTGATAATGCCAGGGCCGCGTTCGTACTTGTCGAGAACCGTATGCGCGGTGTCGAGGTAGTGCGGCGTGACGTTGCCGACCTCGAGCACGCGTTTGCCGGCGAACCGCTCGAGAAATTCTCGGGCAATTGGCACCTCCAGGGCACGCTCGGTGGCCCACGTCATGTTGTAGCGGTGATAAAACAGCGGCAGGGTTTTGCCCTCAAACACAAACTCCGCCCTGGCCAGGCGCGGGATGATCAGTGGTGCAAACACACACCGCAATGGCTTGAGAAACAGCTCGGCCGCGCCGAAACGGCGCACAAACCAAGCAACCTTGCCGAGCCGGCTGTTGTAAAGGTGCGATCCCATTCGTCGCCCAGCCTAGGCTGGCCGCGTCGCGGTGGCCAGCAGCGTCTCGAAGTGCGGCTCCTCCTCCTCACGTGACACGACGCTGATGTCGATCTGCGCGAAGCCGACCGACTCGAGCCACTGGTGCAGCTCGCTCTCGGCGAACCCCAGCCAGTGGTCGCCGAACAATTCGCGCGCCTTGTCGAACTTGTGCGCGACGAGGTCGAGAATCATCAGCTGGCCGCCGGGCTTGATGATGCGAAACGCGCTCTCGATGGCTTGCGCCGGTTCCTCGGCGTGATGCAGCGCCTGGCTGAGGATCGCGAGGTCCACCGACGCGTCGTCGATCGGCGGATGCTGCAAGTCGCCCTGCCGGAACTCGAGGTTGGTCAGGCCGTTTCGCCCCGCTTTGGCTTTACCGAACTTGACGATCTCCGCCGAGTTATCCACCGCGATGACGCGTTTGCATTTGCGCGCGAGCAACTCGCTCAACAACCCTTCGCCAGAGCCGAGGTCCGCGACAACAATCTCCGGCACGAGCCGAAGCAGCAGTTGGCCAAACGCCTGCCACGAGCGGCCCGGCCCGTACACGCTGTCGAACCGGCCGGCGACTCGGTTGAAATAAACGAGGTCCTGATTATCGCGCCGCTCGAGTATGCGCTTCAGGTTCACGAGGTCGGACGCGTGCTCCGCGATTTCCCCTGCCCCGGCGGCCGCCAACTCCACCAGTTTGCGGCTGTCCTCGCCGTTGTCGCGGGCGACGCGGTAGTAGGCGTTTTTGCCGTCACGACTCGACTCAACGAGGCCAGCCTCCTGCATCTGGCCAAGGTGCATCGATATGCCAGACTGGCGCATGTTCGTGATCTCGGTCAACTCCCGCACCGTCAACTCGCTCTTGTTGAGCAGTGCCAACAGCCGCACCCGGGACGGGGCGGAGAGGGCGCGAAGTGACTTGAGTGTGGAGGCCATTGACGATTCTCGCTGGCCGCAGACGGTTACACCACGAGGCCCGGTTTTCAAGTCAGCCGTTGAGCGACTCGGCCGTCTTGGCCAAGCTGTCGCAGTCGGTGACGTTCAGCATCTCGATATCCCGATCGATCCGCCGCATGAAACCGCTCAGCGCCTTGCCCGGGCCAAGCTCGATGAATCGCGTGATGCCGGCGGCGATCATCGCGCGGATGCACGCCTCCCATTTCACCGGCGAGGTGACCTGATCGACCATCGTGTCGGCGATCGTGCCGGCGGCGGCGTGCGCCTGGCCGGTGACGTTGCTGTAAACCGGCAACGATGGCTCGCGCAACTCGACCTTGGCCAAGGCCTCGGCCAAGCCGGCCTGCGCCGGTTGCATCAACGGCGAGTGATACGCCCCTGCGACCGGCAACGGAATAGCACGCTTGGCCCCGGCGGCTTTCGCGGCGTCGCAGGCAGCTTCCATTTTGTCGGCGTCGCCGGAGATGACAATTTGGCCGGGGCAATTGAGATTGGCCAAGCTCACGCCGGCCTGGCTGCAAACGTCGCGCACCGCCTCCTCGTCGAGACCGACGATCGCCGCCATGCCGCCGGCACTGGCCTCGCAGGCGTGCTGCATCACCTCCCCCCGGCGGCGCACCACGCGAAGCCCGTCCTCAAAACCAAGCGCATCGGCCGCGGCAAGCGCAGTGAACTCGCCCAGCGACAAGCCGGCCGTCGCGTCGAACGCCAGCGACGGCGCCTGCTCACGGAGCAGTTGAAGCGCAACCCAGCCGACGAGATAAATCGCCGGTTGCGCGTGCTCGGTGCGCACCAATTCCTCCTCCGGCCCGGAAAAACAAATCTCGCTCAAGCCATAGCCCAGCGCCTCGTCGGCTTGGGTGAACAACGCCTTGGCCGTGGGATGCGACTCCGCCAGATCCCGCCCCATCCCGACAACCTGAGCCCCCTGCCCGGCAAACAGCAATGCAGTCTTCGCCATGCCCCGAAGGTTAACAGCATGGGATAAAAGTGTGGAGCAAGAACCGCTGCAACTACTCCGTCGAGGGCAATTTTGTGAGGTAACTTTGGTGCGTTCTGGAGGCGATGCTTTTTGTGGCGGATTCTGATCCGCCGGCGGCGCGCAGCACCTCGGCAATTCCTCTGTTGGCGGTCAAATCCAGCGGGGTGCCGTACTCGCAGACTTGATTGAGTCGGGCGCCGTGGGCGATCAGGAATTTCGTCACGGCGGGGTCTTCGCGCTTAGCCGCGTTGTGCAAGGCGCTGCGGCCGTACTGGTTTCCGGTTGGCACATCCGCGCCGGCCTCGACAAGCAATTCGAGCACCGGCAGGCTGGCAAACTCCGCGGCGGCGATCAGCGGCGTGGATCCCCGGCAATCGCGTGCGTTCACATCCGCGCCCTTGGCCAGAAGCAATCGCACGACCTCAAGCCGGTCTTCGTCGGCGGCCCGATGCAGCGGGGTTCGGCCAAACTGGTTTCGCCGATTCGGATCCGCGCCCTTGGCCAAGAGCAGTCGGGCGACCGCCAAGTCCGAACTGGAAACTGCCTCGTAAAGCAGCGAGTTACCGGCGGTATTGGTGGAATTGGCCGAGCTTGGCTCGCCCAGGTTTTTCGCTACTGCAGCCACGTCGCCCTGCTCAACCGCCTGCCAAACCGTGGCATCCACCTCGCCGGTTTGACTGGCACCGCAGCCAGCCAAGGCCACTGCCGTGGCAGTGACCAAGAGTCGTTGAAGTTGCGAGGCAGACATGTTTCGACGAAGCCTAATCCAAGGGCTTGATGGGGTAAAACTCGGAGGGAGTGTGTTCGCGGGTCATTATTCTTTTCAGCCGTGCCACGACCTTGGGATTATTGGCGGCGACGTTGTTTGATTCGCTGATGTCGGCCTTCAGGTCGTACAACTCGATCCTGAGCGGGGTTTTGTTGTTTTTACGGAGGATGTTTTGGCGGACGGCTTTCCAGCGTCCGGCCCACACGGCCTGCTGCCCGCCGTAGCCGGAGAATTCGCGGTAGAGAAACTTGCGCGGCCGCTGCTTTTTACCGAGCAGCGTGTTTGCGATGCTGATGCCGTCGATGCCTTCAGGCGCGGTGGACTTTTCGTCGATCAAGTCGAGCAGCGTTGGCATCCAGTCCTCGAAGCCGGTCACGACGCCGGAGGTGCTACCGGCCTTTACTTTGCCGGGCCAACGGACGATGAGCGGCACGCGCACGCCGCCCTCGTACAGCGAACCCTTGAGGCCGCGCAATGGCTTGACGCTCTCGAAGAAGTCGTAGTCCACCTCGGCCTTTAAGTGCGTGGTGCCGTTGTCGGACGTGAACACGACGATCGTGTTTTCGGCGAGGCCAAGCTCGTTGACGAGGTCGAGCACTCGGCCGATGTAGCGATCCATCCGCGTGATCATCGCGGCGTAAGCGGCGCGCGGCGTGAAGTGCGGCGTGTAGCCGTAGCCCTTGGCCCGAACGAATGGAGGGTCGTCCCATTTCTGCGCGAGGTACGGTTCGAGTTCCTCGTCCGGCACATGCAGCGCGACGTGCGGGATGAGCGTCGGGTAGTAGAGGAAAAACGGCTTGTCCCGGTTTTTGCGGAGGAACGCAAGCGCCTGTTCGTTGATGCGGTCCGGCGCGTAGTCCTGTCCCTTGAAAATGTCGTAGCTGCGCGGGTCGGCCGGGTCGGCATCCCCGGGCAGCGACGCGTGGCCCGGCACCGGCGGGTTGTTATTCAGCGGAACGCGCTTGAGGTTGCTCCAGAGATAATTCGGATAATAGCTGTGCGCGTGGCGCTGGCAGTTGTAGCCAAAAAACCGGTCGAAGCCCTGGTTGATCGGATCGCCCTCCGAGCCGGGAAAGCCGAGTCCCCATTTGCCAAACGCGCCGGTACCGTAGCCGTGGCTGCGCAGCAACTCGGCGATGGTCTGCTCCGCCTTGGGGATGGGCCGCTGGCCTTCCGGCTTCACTTCGCCGTTGTTGCGGACGAAGGCGTGCCCGGGGTGCTTGCCGGTGATGAACACGCAGCGCGACGGCGCGCAGACGGCGTTGCCACAGTAGTTGCGCGTGAAACGCATGCCCTCCGTGGCCAAGCGGTCGAGGTTCGGAGTCTTGATTTTTTTCTGCCCGTAGCTTCCCAGCTCCGAGTAGCCCAAGTCGTCGGCAAGGATGAAGATGATGTTCGGCTTGGCCGCCTCGGCTTGGGCGGCCTTGGCCAAGCTCAACGAGACGACGGCAACCAGGGCCAGCCTGGCCAAAGGAATGAGTCCAGCACACGATAATTGCATAGGGCCGCGCAGCCTCACACAGCGACGGTTGGCGGACAAGAAAATCGCAAGACAGAATCGGAAACAAAAAAAGCCGGTCAAGCCTAGGCTTGACCGGCCAAATTTCGTTCCGAAGCGCCAAGGTTGGGGGAACCTCCAAACTCTTCGGTGAATATTCAGATCGATGCGATGTTAGCAGTAGTAGACATTCACGACAGCACTCGCATCAAACACTGTGCGAACTGATTCCAAAAGACCTCCTGCCGCATGATCCGTCAAGCACCTTTAGCGTGATTTTAACACTTTTTTGCCGCAGCCACGCGCTAGATGAGGTCAAAAATCGCGGATAGGGTTGTTTTACCACGATGGATGACTGGTATTGGGTATGCTTTATTCCCTGCACTTATTCGTCTACTCCATTGACGCGGGGGACTTTTGCCCTATCTTTCCCGCACTAAATTGAATCGATTATGAAAAAAACAATCATCGCAACAGCGCTGCTCGTCTCGGCTGGCGCGCTTGGCCAAGCGGCCGATTGGCCCAACTGGCGCGGCCCGGATTACAGCGGCATCTCGCAGGAAACGGACTGGTTCGAGAAATGGGGCTCGAGCGGCCCCAAGCAATTGTGGGACGCCTCGGTCGGCACCGGCTTTGCCGCGGTTTCTGTGGCAGACGGACGGGTGTTCACCATGGGCAACAAATCCAACCGCGACACAGTTTACGCTCTGGAGGAAGCGACTGGCGATATCCTGTGGCGACATTCGTATTCTGAAGCATTAACCCCCAGACAATACGATGGCGGGCCCAATACGACTCCCACCGTCGATGGCGAATACGTTTACACCCTCAGCAAGACCGGAGAGGCGTTTTGTCTTGATGCAGCCACTGGAGATGAGGTGTGGAACAAGGATTTGAAAAAACTCTACCGTGTTTCGACACCTACCTGGGGTTTTGCCTCCTCGCCGCTGATCCATGGAGACAAGGTTGTTTACAATGTCGGCTCGCGAGGGATTGCGCTCAACAAGAAAACCGGCAGCCTTAAGTGGAAAACCGGCACCGGCACATCAGGTTACGCGACTCCCGTTCCCTACGACCATCGTGGCACCGAGGCGTTCATCATGTTTGGTAGCAGCAGTGCTTACGGTGTTAATGCCGCCACGGGCAAGCAGCTATGGTCAAAGTCCTTTAAAACGAGTGCCTCGGTCAACGCAGCAGACCCGGTGCTTTACAACGGCAAGATTTTCCTTACCTCCAACTCCCGCGATGGCGAGTTGATCGAGTTGAATGGTACCAGCACACGTTCCAAATGGAAGAACCGCAACATGCGCATCCACTTCAACGCCGGTGTGGTGATTGGCGACTACTTCTACGGAGCCGACGGCCGCATAGAGCGCGGCAACACCGTTCGCTGCATCAACATGAAGACCGGTGAGACCGAGTGGACGAAAAGCGGCATCCCGTGCGCCTCGATCACCGCCGCCGACGGCAAACTGATCCTCCTCAGCCGCACCGGTTACCTTTATGTCGCCGAGGCATCGCCGAGCCGTTTCACGCAGCTGGCCAAGTCCAAGGTCCTTAGCGGCACCTGCTGGACCCCACCTGTATTGGCCAATCGAAGCGTTTATGTTCGCAACTCCCGCGGAACACTCTACAAGCTGCAAATGAGCGAGATGGTGGTCGAGCCGCAGCCGTTGGCCGTCCACATCACCGGCAGCCGGCTCGAGTTCTCCTGGCCAGCCAAGGGTGACTTCATCCTCGAGTCCACCTATGCCCTTGGCCAAGCGGCCGACTGGGACGAGGTCGGCAGCGGCACGGCCAAGGAGGGCGATCGTTACGTTGTCCGAGTCCGCCCAAACGCCGGTCAGCAATTCTTCCGACTCCACAGCGAATGAGCTTGGCCAGACGCAATGGCTTCACGCTGATCGAGCTGCTGGTGGTGATCGCGATCATCGCCATACTCGCCGCACTGCTCCTGCCCGGCCTGGCCAGTGCCAAAGAGCGCGCGCGCCGGACCAACTGCAAAAATAACATCCGCCAATTCCTGCAGGTCGCCCACATGTACGGCGGTGACAATGAGGATAAACTCCCCAGCGGCCTGTCGGACGCGAAGGATCCCATGGACGACCACACACCGCTGATCTCGTCGCCGATCCGCGCCGCCCTGCTCGAGTACGCACCATACAAAATCTACGAATGTTCCAACCTCGGCAAGCCGTTCGGCAACCCCCGGGGCTGGCTCTTTGAGGGCTGGGGCTACGTCATCGGCTACAACTACCTCGGCGGCCATTACCAGACACCGTGGCCGGCGATGGGCGAATTTCAGGGCTGGATCTCCCCGCAAACCCTCACCGACAACTCCAGCCTGCCACTCGTCACCGACCTCAATACGTGGTCGCCTGGCTACATGCACTCACTCGCTCCACACGGCGCACGCGGCCCGATCCTGTTCGACTACAACACTGACGAAACCGGTGAACGCGACTTTTCAAATCCCGGTGCCGAGGGGGCGTCCTCCGCCGACATCGGCGCGGACGGCGGCAACGTCGGCTTGCTCGACGGCTCGGTGCGCTGGAAGTCCATCGACCAAATGCAAAAGTACCGCGGCTCCCAGCTCTGGGGCGAGGACGGCGCGTTCACCGTCTGGTGAGCATTGCCAAAACGATCCTGGTTGGGTAAACCATCCGCGTGCCAAGCGACTCCCCCAGCATTCTGCTGCTGATCCCCGCCTACAACGAGGAGTCCCGCATCGGGCCGGTGCTCGGGGAGTACGCGCTCTACTTTCGGGAGCATCATCCGGACAACTTCCACCTTGTCGTCGTCCTCAATGGCTGCACCGACGACACTCTCGGCATCGTCGAGCGCGCATCGGAACAATTCCCCGAGATCAGCCACGTCAACATCCCCGAGCCGGTCGGCAAGGGCGGTGCGTTGATCGAGGGACTCAAGCTCGCACCCGAGGCCGACCTTGTCGGCTACGTCGATGCCGACGGCGCAACCCCTCCCGGCGCCTTCGACGACCTAGTCACCGAATGCGCCGAGGCCGACTGCGTGATCGGCTCCCGCTGGATGGCCGGCTCGGTGCTGCGACAGGAGCAAACCTTCCGGCGCCAGTTCGCCAGCCGCGTATTCCACACTATCGTGCAGGGTTTCTTCTGGATGAACATCCGCGACACCCAGTGCGGTGCCAAGGTAATGCGCCGCGAGGCCGTCCAGGCGATCCACGGCCAGCTCACCGTCGCCGACATGGCGTTCGACATCAACCTTCTCTACGCCCTCAAGCGCTCCGGCTACAGCGTGCGCGAAGTGCCCACCGAGTGGACCGATCAGGTCGGCTCAAAAGTGGAGATGGGCCGCACCTCACTGGTGATGCTGCTATCCGTGATCCGGCTGCGGCTCTACTACTCGCCCCTTTACAGGTGGCTGGCCCCGCTGCGCCCGCTCGAGGCCTGGCTCTACCGCAAACTCAGCGCCCCCCCGCCACTGAATTAATTGTAATTCCAAAGAAATCGAACGCTGCCCCCCACCGGCTTTAGTTGAAAATTTAGTAGATGAAGCTTTCCGAAGATACTTTTAAACATAATATGGATGGATTTGCAATCGCATATTATAAAGATCATTTAAATGTAAATAACAAAATTTATTATCAAAAAAACCGAGCAAAATTGAATGAACGAATATTCTGTAAAATCATTCTTAGCA
>ENA-OREN01003746-OREN01003746.1-marine-metagenome-genome-assembly--contig:-NODE-3746-length-13878-cov-10.952250_pt1 | contig 13878 bp, 14 predicted proteins | sample MGYA00248624_ERZ508555 | MGnify/ENA primary metagenome ERZ508555 (study PRJEB26222, sample SAMN06267773) | marine metagenome | isolation source: Saanich Inlet, British Columbia, Canada | place...
CAAAACTGAGTTCATAAAATTAGTATCACTTCCAAGATTTTCTTTACTCCTTATAGATGTAAATTTGTATAATTTGTTAATTGAAGAAAAATCTTTTACAACATTTGGTGTCGAATCTGTGGAGCCATTATCAGATACTAGAATTTCAATATTTTCTGAAATTCTAGTATCTGATAACATTAAATGAATATCGTACAATTGGGAATGCAACTCTTTTGAACGATTAAAGGTAGGTATTGAAATTGTAAGTAGGATTTCTTCCATATTGCTGTTGAATCTACTATAGTGTAAAAAAATATTTGTATCTAATCATATTTATTTTTTATCAAATGATTTACCAATCTTAATGACATCTTTCACAATAAAAAAACCTAATTACGCTTTATATAAACATTTGCCATGTCATAGTGTTTTCACCAGTATCAACCAATGTAACTGTCCATGGTTCAGAGCGCTCATGATGAACTTTCATTTGATTTTTTTTCATACAAAAAGTTACATCAGACATATGTAAAAAATAATTAGAAAAATACTCTTTTATTACATACCCTTTATAACCACAGCAAATAACAAAATCTGTTATGCCGTGAGCAGAATACATCTTCATAATATGCCAAAGAATTGGCTTATGACCAATTCTAATCATTGGCTTTGGAATATTATCAGTTTCCTCGCTGATTCGAGTACCAAATCCACCTGCTAAAATAACAGCTTTCACAATTCTTACATCCTATTTTTTTAAATAATATACAGTTTACTCAAAAACTAACCTAGCATTAAAACAATGTTAGATTTTTAAAATTTAGTTATAGTAGGCTCATGGCAACAAGCAAACAATTTGAATAATAGCACAATAAATCAATATATAGATATGAGCACTATCTTACATAAATCTATTTCTTTCAGATTGACTAATTCTCGATAAAAAACGCATCTCATTATCTAGTTTTTAACATTTCTACTACATCATCATATATAGATTTATCCTCAAGCAGGTCTTGAATAATTTCCATTTCTGATGGCCATAATAGTGCTCTTTTATTAATTGGATAAACAGACTCCGAGGCATCCCAACGAGTATCCCACAAAGTAATGGGTATCAGGCCCATATTAAGTGCCTCACACAAAGCTGTACTAGCCCAACTAATAACAAAATTAGGTTTTAATTTGTTAATAATAGACGCCCCGTCAGATCCATCAACATATTTAAAATTAGAGAGGTCAAATATTTCATCCCAATTATATGGCTGTAGATTATATTCTTTAGAAAACTTTTTGGAAGCTTTGGCTAATGGGTGGACTTTAATATATACATCGCAATCAAAGGTTTTAAATAATTTAGTGAGACTTGAAAAACTCTCTGAGAATACACTCCAGTCAATTTTATGGCTTCCAATAGCAGGCATAAAGAAAATAGCAATATTTTTATGACTTTCTGCTGTCATCATTGGATAAATTAGTACTTTAGATTTTATTCCAGTATCTATCAAGTACTTTCTTTCATCATAACTATAAACATAAACTGAATCATATTCTGGATAAGTACTTAAATTAATTTTTTCCATCAAGCCGTGGTAAATATTAATCGTTTTAAATTCGGATAATATTGCCGCATGAGAAGGAAGTATCGCTCCAACTGAATAAACTGTACAACCTGGATGCTTCTCCTTAAGTTGTTGAAAAAACGAAATTAAATACGTAAAAACTGAAATATTTGCCGTATTACCATACAAAATACCTATAATTTCGTCTGGAAATTTCATTGTTAAAACAGATTTGTAATCAGCAATGGCTTTGGCTAGGTTTCTTAAAAGGATAAAAATACTCAACTTCTCATATTTCATATAATCAGTCCGACTAAATGCATAAATTAAATACATTTCGTTAGTATTGATCTGAAAAACTTTTTGAATATTATTGGTATCATATCCACGACCTGAATTCAGAATTAGAGAGGTTATCGTTTTTTGATTTTTATTGCCGCTAACAAAAAACTGTTTTAAATAATAGAAAATAACTCTAATAAATGGCATTACGTAAATCAATAAAATCCAAGAAACTTTCGTTTGATTTGTTTTAATATAGCCCTCTAAGGGATGATTACTGTTTATTTTTATAAGTATTTTTTTAATTCTATCATCATTTATAACCCATTTCAGAGTAGAAGGCACGTTTGGCATATCGAAAATCTTAACTTGAAGTTCTTGATTATCACTCATATACTTAACATCTACCGAAAATTATATTTCCTAAGCTATGTAACATAGGATGCTTATATTTTGACTAATTGAGGCATGGTGTTTTGCATTATATCCATATGTCAGAAAATGATGCAGCTCCATATGCTAATATCAATGCTGTAATAAGTAAATGATATTTATTATTAGAGATGCCTTTTGCTAGTGTATTTCCAATCAAAAAATAGACTAATAATGCAATAAGAGCAAACCAAATATTAAAATACTGAAAGCCTCTTTGACTTATAAACATCAAAACAATCAATTGAGATGCGCTAAATATTAGATAAACATATGCTATATTCGTTCGAATGGTGTCCTTCTCATTGTAAGTTGTTGACATCAATACAGATAATAATCCTCCTCCCATATTTGATATGCCATGTACCATGCCCATAACCGAATAATATAAATTAATATTTTTGTTGATGATAATTTTTATAAATCTTTTTAGAGTACTAGAAAGTCTCATCACGCCGATAAATAACAAGACAGCGCCCACTATCTTTCCAATATCAACTAAATTATCGTTCATAATAATAAAGGCCAGAGAGACCATGAGTGTAGGTACAGTAAAAAAATAAACTTCCCTTTTAGAATTAACAAGATTGTAATTGGAAATAACTTGTACAAAAGATATTAGAATTGAAGCAGGCAAAAGAATCCATAAAGTTGTTTCGTATGAGTAGCCATAAAGCAATAACGTTGGAGTCCCAAAAAGTAGTAACCCAACCCCAAATATCGACTGAACTATACTGAATAAAACAAGGATAAGAACTATAAAATATGTATCTAAAATTTCTGGCATAGCCAATTATTATTTTTTATTGATGTAAATAAATATATTTTGGAATTGAGATTGGGTTTGAGTTAACTTAAGTCTATTTATAATTAATAGCACAATCTACATAATTAAACAGTTTTTCTCTAGATTCGTCTAGAGAGGAGTTAACTCCAGTACCAATAACAATATCTGCATTAAGAGGAGTCTCATATGGATTGCGTTCTGAGTAACCTATTAAGTCAGTAATTTCACCTCTATCTGCAGAGGCATATAAACCTTTGGTATCCCTTAATTTTAATGATTCGATATCTGAATCCAGATAAATTAAATGAAAAATCGGAGACAAAACTCTTCTCACCTCTTTTCTGATACTATCATAAGGACTAATTACAGGAACAATTACTATGTCAAAAGTACTACAAATATCAAGACATATGCCTGCAATACGTAAATTATTCGTTTTTACATCTTCATACCCAAAGCCAAGTTTACTTTTATCGTCATTCCTTATAACATCTCCGTCTATAATTCTAACAGATAAGCCACAATTTTCATATCTTTCCTTGACATCGTTGGCAAGTGTTGTTTTGCCCGAACCAGACATGCCAGTTAACCAAAAAATATTTGGATTTTTAATAGTATCCATTTATACAACTTTTATTAAAAGCATATAATAAATTAGTCGAAAATTATATCTTTCGATGATGACTCTGGAGTCCAGCGGTCTAGTTGTTTAATTAATGATTGAATCATCTTTACTGCTTCAATTGGATACTTTCCAATTGCAGTTTCTGCAGCTAAAACTAAACCATCAGCACCCATCAATAAAGTACTGACAACATCATTAACTTCTGCTCTAGTGGGTGTATCTACATTAATCATAGATTCTAATAAGTTAGTCGCTACAAAAACCGGAACATGTTTCGACCGAGCATTAGAAATAATGCGTCTTTGGATAAATGGTATCTTTTCAATAACCACTTCTCGAGATAAGTCGCCTCTATCGATAAGTATCTGGTCAACTAATGGCAGTATTTGATCCAAATTTAGCACACCCTTTATACTTTCTATCTTTGATATAAGATTGGCTTCTTTCCCTATTATTTTGCGAACTAATTTTACATCATCTGCTGAATTAGTAAAAGAAAGAGAGTAATTTAGAATCCCCATCTTTTTCCCTATATTGAATGCTTGAATATCTTTTTCTGTTACCGGATCAAGGTCAACTTCTTTATTGACATTCACAGCTTTATTACTCCCAACAGTCCCTCCTGAAACAACCTCCGCCACAAGACAATTATTTTCTTTTCGAATTACCCTTAACTCAACAGAATTAAAATCTACATATATTAAATCTCCAACATCTAACTGTTGATATACGTTACTTGGTGTAAATGATATATTTTCACTATCGCCTATTGTATTACTCTTATGAATATTAACATGATCACCTTTTGTAAAAACCACAGACTCATTAATCATGTCTTGATTTCTAATTTGAGCCCCTTCACTATCTAGGCATATTGGAACAGATGACCACAATTTTATAGATTCTATTATATTTTTTAAGTCATTGATTTTCGTATGTGATAGGTTAATACGTAAGAGATTTACTCCATTTAACTCCATCAATTGAATTACCTCTTTGTTTAATGATGATGGGCCGATTGTTGCTAATAATTTCTTATTCATGATTGCATTTTGACTTTAACTTAATTTGTTTAATTTTCATTGCTAAAACTATTATATTTATCTTCACGTCTCTTCAATTTATCAAATAACGCCGGGTTTTGCATTTTATTCCTTAATATCTCACCTTTTTTTTTCCTGTCTGATTTAAAATTAAACACTCTGGTTTCCTTTTCTATTATTTTCGAAATATTTGGGTGACAATCTCTGTTTAAAAAAACTGAAATATCATCAATAACCGTGTATGGGTTTATCATTAGATTTTCGTAATATATAGACAATATATTTTTGTGTTTTTTCATATGGATTTCTTCTTTGTTCGTCAAGTGAATTACACTATTCACAACTCTTTCACATTCATTCATTTCTTCGTATTTATCTTTCCAATTTTTTGCATAAATTGGCACCGAAGCCTTATTTCCTTCTAGAACTGGAATAAATGCAAGAGGGTCTGTACCAAATCTCTCACCCCATCCTCTCATATACCATGAATATGCTATATCTATTGGGTTCCTTCGAATTAAGATAATTTTTGAATTTGGCGCCGTTTTTTTGATTATATTAAAATGTTGCGTACACTCATGCACCATAAAAGTAGAATACCTGTTATCTTGTAGAATTTTATTTATTCCATCTAAACCTTCATTTATATTCAATCTTTTTAGATATACATCTGGCTCAGGTGAATTAAATATAGAACTTGAGTCACTTTTTCTTGTGTTTAAATTTCTACCTAATGAATAATCATAAACACTCATATTCAAATATACCGATAATAGTGCTGATGCATCCTTTTCTTGTATTACCCCTTCACCGCCAAGTTGAATTATATGCTCAATAACTGGATTATATATAAAATAATCTACATTAAGAAAACCGCCAATAATTTTCCCTAGGAAGAATTTTCCTGCTCTGCCCAAACCATCCAAAAATAGAATATTCTCGTTTAATAGTTCGTATCTAGATAAAGTCATATTATATTAAATTGCTATTCATATCTTTAACGATGCAATTACCATATTGTCCAACCGCCATCTACTAACAAATTTTGTCCAGTTACGTACTGAGAAAGGTCACTCGCCAAATAAGCTATTACTCCTTTAAAGTCTTCTTCTGTTGCCATTCTGCCTAGAGGTGTTCGAGCATTATAACGTTGGATAAATTCCTTCGGCTGATTTCGAAGAACTCCGCCAGGCGATATAGCATTAACTCTAATATCGGGTGCTAATGTTGTTGCCAACCAACGTGTCAATTGGATAAGTCCACCCTTTGAAACTGCATATGCTGCTGGATTACCCATATCAGTACCATCATATAATGAATAATCTGGTCCGTTAATTGCATAAATAGAAGCAATATTTACAATTGAAGACTTTTTACTTTTTCTTAGTAATGGCGCACATCCTTGAGATAGATGAAATGCTGATGTAAGGTTTACCTCCATAGCGCGTCGCCAAGTTTCTATACTTTGATTTTCAAAATCAGTGACCCAACCTTTAAGATTAGAATCACCAACAAAAGCTGCATTATTAATGAGTATAGATAGTCCTAAAGTATCTTCATTAACTTTTTTAATGAGCTTGTTTCTTTCAATCTCATCTTCCAAGTCACAATCCATGAAATCTATCTGAACATTCCAATTGTCTAGAATTTTTTGTTTAATTATTGAATAATCAGTGCCTGGTCGATCTACCAACAACAAATTACCTCCAAGTTCTGCAATCGTTAATGCCATCTCCTGACCTAAACCTCCTACCGCACCGGTTATTAGGGCTCGATTATCTTCTAAACTCATCAGATCTGAGATGTTTTTCATTTGACTAAACCCTCTCTATTAGTAATTAAACACTCAGCAATTCTAAAATCCAGCATAGTATCAATATCTAATGCTCTCTCAGGTGGTATATACACACTACGCACCCTTCCATCAAAAATACTATTATTCTGCAATATAAAATTTGGACTGACAACATAAGCTACTGTTGTCACATCATAGACTTTAGGAACATCCTGACGGCGTGTTATTTTTTTCTCTGGGTGTATTACTAAAGATGAATAGCCGTTCTTATTGTTTTTAATCATATTAAAATATGGACTTCGATGAGAATCGCTTACCGTAATTACCGTATCAACATTGCCATTTTCGAACTCCTTAATACAATTATTAATATCTTCTTTACTTCTCAAAGGTGCGGTAGTGGGTACTATTATCAAACCATCTATTGGATATTTCTGATCATTAAGATACCTAATTGTATGTTGCCACACCCGCCACTCAGAACTATCATCTTGGGCCAATTCTTTAGGTCGCATAAATGGTACTTCAGCGCCATACTCTAATGCAACTTTTGCAATCTCTTCTGAATCTGTAGATACAATTACTCGAGAAATCTTTTCAACTTCTTTTGCGGCCTTGATAGACCAGCCTATCAGAGGGACACCATTCAAAATTTTGATGTTTTTACCTGGCAATCCTTTGGAGCCACCTCGTGCACAAATAAGAGCAATATAATTCAAATTTTTACCTTAAATATCAATTAAATATAGGCAATTTTACCTGTACTATTAGACCGATGAATTGCCTCTATAGCAAGAATTACATTCAATCCATCTGTACCAGAAATCAATGTAGTTTTTTTAGATTCTATACTAGATATAAAGTGCTTAAATTCTTCTTTATACGTGTAATCCCTTTCTGTCAGTGAAGAAAAAAGTAATTTCCACTTGTGAGTTTCTTCTGTATATAAATGCAGGGTACCCAGGACCCCATTCCAGCGCAAAGTTCCAAGCTCTCCAATAACTGTACACATCCTAGTTATATCTTGCCTAATAAAGTCCATATTTAGTGTTGCTGAAAATTCTTTGTCTAATTCTCCACCAAACCCAAGAATAATATTAGCATTATCCTCCACATCTACCTCAAGATTACTTACTTTAGAAATATGAGATTTTACCCACTCTATCGGACCAAAAATCCATGAAATATAATCAATTTCATGGCTTAATTCACTCAAGACACCTCCGCCTAATTTTTTCTGAGCAGATACACTTTTTCTATAATCTTGATCAGGCCTCCAACTAGGAAGATTTTGACCAACTTCTGACTTTATAGAAAAAATTCTTCCTATTTTATTCTTTTGAAGTTGTTTTTGAAGCTCCATTAATGATGGCATAAATCTCAAATTATATGCTGTCATTAATACAAGTTGCTTTTGTTCACATAGATTAATTAACTCTTGAACCCCTTGAGAAGAAATTGCAATTGGCTTTTCAATTAATAAATGAATATTATTTTTAGCCAATTGCATAGCAACTTCAAGATGCATTGTGGCTGGATTTGCAATAATAGCCACCTGTGGCTTTCTAGCTATAGCATCTTCGATAGTAGTTACGCAACTATCCACTCCCATATTATTTTCATCACACTGATTGTGTCTCAATACTGTGATGTTTATTTTAGGAAATAATTCTCTTACAATTCGTACATGTCGTTTCCCAATGCTCCCCAAACCAACAATTAACGCTCTTTCAATCAAACTATGTACTCTCACCTTCTTTGGTTATTATGCTTACTACTTCTCGATTAGCTCGCTCAAACTCTTCTAAATGTCCAATATCAATCCAATATTCATGTAATGGGAATGTATCAACCTGTTCACCAATCTCAATTCTACTCTCCAAAAGACTAGGCATATCAAGGTATGTTTTTCCATCCACAGATTTGACAAGAGTAGGGTCCAGTACATAGATTCCTGCATTCACAAAAAATTGATGCACTGGCTTCTCAACAATACTGGTTATACGACATTCTTTTGACTCAATAACTCCATATGGCACCTGAAAATCATACTCACGAACACACATTGTTGCAACACCTCCTTGTTCTTTATGAAATTCCAACAAATGCTCAAAATTTACCTTAGTCAACAAATCCCCATTCATTACCAAGATTGGGAGATCTTGTATATCTCTTGGTAGTAGCCCCAGTGAGCCAGCAGTACCCATTGGTTTAGTTTCGTGTATATATTGAATACTAACGCCCCAAGCAGAGCCATCTCCAAAATGCTTCCGAACCATCTCAGCTTTGTAATGTGTTGATATGTAAAAATTATGAAATCCGGCATCAATAAACTGGGTGATAATAGTTTCAAGAATTGGTAGCTTGCCAACTTTTAGTAGCGGCTTGGGTGTTTCTTTTGTCAAGGGAAGTAGTCTTGTGCCAAAACCACCCGCCATAAGGAGTACAGGATTATCATACGATATATTTTTAATCAAATGTTGGAGCGTCTCAAGCCCAACTAGTACGCCTTGCTCATTTACAATTGGCATATGCAGAAATTTTTTTTTCCTCATCATTGACAATATTTGTCTACGTTGATCTGACTTTAATGCTGTTTCTGGCTTATTATTCATTACTTCCACCACTAAATCATCCATTGAAATATGCTTTATCAGGGCGCGACGAACATCACCATCCGTTAATGTCCCAAGTAATTTCCCATCATCATCAATAATAAGTGTAATTCGACAACCCCCCTCATGTAGAGTTTTTATTGCTTCCTCTAACGTATTATCAGGCTTGAGTAGTATTTGTTTCCAATTACACATAATTTTGTCTTTTTTTTATATTGAAAATATTATTTCTTATATAACCAAATATTTCAATTTGAAATCTAATGATTGGAGCTAATATCCTCAGCATGAATTACTTTTTTTTCAAATATTGAACGAACTCCTCTGAAAAGGTTAACTTGTGGATGCCATCCTAATTTTTTTATTGAAAGTTTATTATTCAAAGCATAACGAGCTAAAAATTCTCTTGTTTGGTGTTTTTGTGAAACTATAACCTTTCCATTGCCAACTACGGAAATACATGTCTTTGCAAGATCAATTATAGACACACACTTACCGGATGATATGTTGAACGTATCCCATTCTTTTTTTTGAATAATTTTAACAATTGCATTCGAAACATCAGCAGCATGAATAAAGTTAATACAATCTTCAATTGGTCGCTCTATTTCAATTGTATGGCCATTTGAAGCCTTATCTAAAAATATACAGACTAATTTTTCTGCACTGAGTCCATATCCATAGATAGAGGAAGGGCGAACAATCGACAAACTCAAACCTGCATCTTTTTCTCTATTTAAGAGATCTTCTGCAAATAGTTTACTTTGCCCATAAAATCCACCAAAATCATTAAATCCTTTTTTAGAGTCCTCTTTAATACCTTTATTATGGGGGTCATCATATACAATTGCACCTGAAATATAAATAAAAGGAATGCTACGTTTTCTACACCATCGAGCGATATTTAAGGATGCTCCAACATTTGTATAAAATAATTCATCGTCACTATACGGTTTGTGTACGCCAGGAACGGCTGCACCAGCATGAATTACAACATCTACAGATGATAATAGTCTATCAAATTCTTCATCAGATTTCCAATGCAATAAATCCCAACTTCCATGACTTTCATTATTTTTAGAAGATCTAGAAACAGAAACCACATTAAACCCAGCTAGCAAAAGTTCAGACATTATATGCTGACCGAGCATGCCAAGTGCCCCAGTTACTGCCACAGTCTTTAAAACCATTCTCTTACAATGCCTTTAGTGATGTTTGGCACCAAACCACTTACATTTTCATCGTCAATAAAAACTTCTTCATGATAACGAAATGCAACCCCTTTACCTATAATTGGCTGTTTTGGCTCTTCTTTATAATAATATGATTGTAACGCTAAGGCGGGTTCATTAAATCCAAAGTGAGAGCGTACTGCTGTAGTTCCAGAAAACCTTGCATTTATTTCGAACGGTATCGGTCCAGATTCACTTACCATTAACTGAACATTTAATGACCCTTGAAATTCCAAGACTTTTCCAATATCTGTTAATAAAGAGCCTATCTCAGGAAACAAATCAACTTCAATATGCCAAGATGTTCCGCCACGCAATGTTCGACGAGCATGAAATGGACCAAGAATCGTTCCTTCTAATGTTTTAAATATACTGCATGTGTACTCATTGTTTAATTCTGTTGACGGTATATCAATTAGTTTCTGGAGTATTGGACATGGAGTATTAGGCCAAATTTTTACAAGTTCATCAATGTTTTCCACAATAAATACATTTCGAGATGATGTACCATTTCTAGCTTTAACTATAATAGGAAATCCCCACGCTACAGCCTTATCAATAACTTCATCAAGAGTATCCGAAATAAAAGACTCTGCATGTGGTAGACAATTATCTTGTAAAAATTTTGCAGTTAGCCATTTATCATCGGCAATCGCAACTGTCTCTGATGGAGAAACTATTGTTATTGCTCCTGTCTTAGAGTAGATATGTTCTTTATTTTTAGAAAAGAACATTAAATCAAATTCTGAACCAACCATCACAACATTGATATTATTTGCATTAATTATTTTGATTATTGAAGTTAACGCATTTAAGTCCTCAACTTTTGGAATGATCAAGGCTTCATCTGCCCTATAAAGTGCTGAATTAAAAGGCGATATATCTGCACTGATTATCGTTACAGGGTAATTACAAATTCTTAAAGATTTTATTATCCCCTGACCGACACCGCTACCAGCACCAGTCACCAAAACCCTAACTGGCTTCATACAAACTCCTCACCTTTGAGAATACGATTAATATGGCCAACTTTATTAACATTATGTGCGTTTGAACCCAATGAAATTAGGGCGCCAAATTCTTTACACCAGTTAATTATTTCCCAAGAATTGTCATGATAATGTGAATTAACTTCAATGGCAATGCCAGTTTCAGCTGCTTTTTTTATGATTTGTTTAAAATCATCTTCTGTTGGTTGTATGTTAAATCGTCGAATTGACATGCCAAAAGGATGCCCCAATATATTAACCCTCTTATTTTCCAACACTGCTAATGAAAGATCAAGTTCAATCTTTAACGCTTCTTTTTTGTCAATATCAGAACACATTTTTTTCATATCCTTTTCACCTGGAAATCGATGAACACTTGCCATGACTAGATCACACACTTCCAAAATTTGATCAACAGAATCTATAGCTCCATCAAAATCAACAACTTTTGTCTCTACACCTACTAACGCCTGACATGATGATTTTGGTAGAGATCTGATTTCATCAGAAAATTTTAAAAACCAATCAGCACTTGTCTTTCTAGCATGTTCACTAAATAATATAGAATTTAATCCTTCTTGAATTGCCCTGTTATACATCTCTAAAGATGTATTTTCACCATCAGTCCACACTGTGTGCATATGGTAATCGATCTTTGGGATATTTTCTTTAGTTATATTTTGAAATCTGCTTAGCATAGATTACCTCTCATCGTCTATTAGATCATTAAGTTCATAATTTTTTTTAGATTTTTTACCTAAATAATTCCAATATAACATCGGACTGATTCCAGTTCCTGGTCGTTTAGCAGTAAGATTTTCACTAGTAAAAGTGTCACCTATAGAAATATCGGTTGCGGCAATTAAACTCTTCCTGGCAACACTCTTATTTTCTACTTCTGAAGGCATTGGTATCTTTAAGCCATCGCCCATAATCTCCTTCACCATACGAACCCCTTTGATCATGTCTTTAAGTTCATCTGGCTCTAATGACGCCTTATGATCAGGCCCAGGAAGACTTCTATCAATCGTAAAATGCTTCTCAATTATTGTTGCACCCAGCGTTGTTGCAACTATTGGTACAGTAATCCCCTTACTATGATCTGAATATCCAACGTCTATTCCAAAAGCGCTATGTATACTTTTCATAGCTCCAAGATTAACATTACTTGGTGGTGTTGGGTACTCAGTTGTACAATGTAATAATGTAACTCTCTCTTTCAACAATTGTTTCCCTCTTGATGAACAATATGCTTTCTGAAACTCCAATGTAGAATGTGGAGTTAAAGAACTTGTCTCATTAAGGAAACCAAAGGCAATTATACTGAGTGCTTTTTCTATTTCTCCCAGAGTGGCCATTCCTGTAGAAACAATTAGGTTGCATTGCTTTTGAGCACATGCAAGTAAAAATGGGCCATTAGTAATCTCACCAGATGCAATTTTTAGTGTCTTTATTTTGATATCATTTACTAAGAAATTTAAACTATCTAGGTCAAATGCAGTAGAGAGAAATTCAATACCTTTCTTTTTACAATATTTCAATAAATCAAAGTGCCATTCATATGGAAGTTCTAGTTTCTTAATCATGTCAAACTGACTTTCTGAAGGAGATGTAGTTAACTCTTGATAAGCTGCTTTCTTTGCTTTCTTTGTTACAACATTTTCTGCTAGAAATGTCTGAAATTTTATTGCATCAGCTCCAGCCAATACAGCGGCATCTATCAACGCAAAAGCTAATTTATAATCGCCATTATGATTTACCCCGGCCTCAGCTATAATAAAAACGTCCTTCACATTAAAGTCTCTATATCATAAAATTTCTTTTTTAAAATATTGTCTAATGAATGTGTTTGAATGACTCTAGAAATCTTATCAGCTACTTTACCCTTATCGTAAGGATTTTCTACATTAGAGACAAGTTTTTTAAATTCCTCACCGAAAAGTGTATTAAATGCCCCTTGAATTCCTTTTATACTTGAATCACAATCAATTACACTCTCTGACTTAACTCTCCCCAGTTGACGGTCACCAATATTTATCGTGCCAATCTTAAAACTTGGGGCTTCAACTAAACCACTTGATGAGTTTCCGACAACACCATCCATATATTGCAGAGTAGAAAGATATCGTAATTGCCCCAATGATTTATAAAAAACTGCTTTATTAGAGTTTGAACTAACGTATTTAATAATCATTTGATTGATAATTCTTCCATCAGTATCAGCATTAGCCTGAGTAAAGATTAAATGAGTATTTTTAAGTTTTTCTAATACACTCAACAGATTCGAAAATTGTTGTTTTGAAGTTGAATTTTCAAGAGTAACTGGATGAAAAGTAATTAACAAATTTCTTTGTCCAAATTTAAAATCAAGAGATTTTTCCAAATCATCTTTGGTAAGTAGCTGTAAATTTCTTATATTATCAATTCCAAAGGCACCTACATCAAAAACTCTATCGGGCTGCTCTCCAAGTTGAATAACTCGTTCTTTATACTTCTTAGTGGAAACAAAATGTAAATGTGACATTTTAGTTATA
>ENA-OREN01003747-OREN01003747.1-marine-metagenome-genome-assembly--contig:-NODE-3747-length-13876-cov-8.524893_pt1 | contig 13876 bp, 15 predicted proteins | sample MGYA00248624_ERZ508555 | MGnify/ENA primary metagenome ERZ508555 (study PRJEB26222, sample SAMN06267773) | marine metagenome | isolation source: Saanich Inlet, British Columbia, Canada | place...
TAAGCTCTTTGTAAATTGGCTCCAGAAAGATTTGCATCTCTTAAATCAGCACCAAAAAAACTAGTATTAATCATTACGCAGTGAGTTAAATCTTGACCTTTGAAGTTTAAATATCCCAAATCTTTGTTAGAAAAATCACAATCCGGATCATCCAAAATTTCATTAGCTTCAGCTTGAGAAATTTTAACTCTTTCAACATTATTTTTTTTATAAAAAGCAATCGCGCTTGAAAGAGTTTTTTGGGGGTTTTCTAAGAAAATAGATTTTGACTTTTTATTACCAAAACAGTATTTTTTACCCTCGAACATACTATTTATATCACAATCTGTTTTATGAAAATTGCCCTCAGCTAGACTAGTCGTACAATATTGTTCAAGCTCAGCAGAGTGAAGCGGGGAAAAAACAAAAGCTAGAAGCAACAAAAAAAAATTTATTTTCATAATAGTAATCCTCCAATTATTATATAAAGTATAGACTTAATAAGATATATTAAGTTTATATTTAATTTTCAGGAGTCAATGTTTAATGGGTACAGTCTTTATTACAGGAGCCAATAGAGGTCTTGGATTGGAATTTGTTAAGGAATTTTCAGAAAAAAAAGATTATGAAGTCATTGCGACTTGCAGAGACCCAAATTCATCAAGTGACTTGACGAACCTTGCTAAATCAAACTTAAAAATTCAGCTGCACCAACTAGATGTTAGCAATACAAAAAATATCCAAGATTTATCAAATCATTTAAAAAATAAGCCAATAGATATTTTGATTAATAATGCAGGTATATATCGCTCTGGAAGTTTTAATTCAGTTAATAAAGATAGCTGGGTAGAAAGTTTTATTACTAATACTATCGGCCCTTATGAGGTAATAGAATATTTTTTACCAAATGTTTTACAGGGCCGCGAAAAAAAAGTTGTTTCCATAACTAGTAAGATGGGAAGTATTGATGATAATACTAGTGGGGGTTCTTACATTTACAGATCAAGTAAAACGGCATTAAACAGCATGATGAGAAGTTTAACTCATGATTTAAAAACAAATGATATTGCAACTATGACACTTCATCCTGGTTGGGTGAGGACGGATATGGGCGGTCCTGGTGGATGGATTGATGTTAAAGAGAGCGTTTCTGGAATGATAAATCAAATTTCAAATTTATCACTACAAAATACAGGACGATATATTGATTATGCCGGCAAACCGATTAAGTGGTGATCACGAGAAAAGTTGTATTGAAGGTACTAAATTCTTATCATCCCTGGATCATGATTGGAATTTATTAGTATCTTCAGTCGGCCCTTGTAAGCTTATTTTAAGTACGGAATTAGAACCTTATCAAGCTTTAATTAAGTCTGTGGTCTTTCAACAATTACGACCAAGCTCTGCTGTTGCTATTTTTAATAGATTTACACTATACTTTGATAGTAATTTCCCAACAGCAAAACAAATTTTAGATACCCCTAAAAATAATTTAAAAAAATGTGGGCTTTCAACCAATAAACTCACAACAATTATTGACATAGCAAGCCAGGTAGAGAATGAAGGGTTAGAAAATCGTAAAGGTTTTGAGGTAATGAGCGATATTCAGATAATACAAAAATTAATAAAAATTAAAGGTATTGGTGAGTGGACTGCTCAGATGTTAATGATATTCAACTTAGGTAGACTTGATATATTTCCTGTGAGTGATTTTGCATTAAAAAAAAATTATTCTCTTTTTAAAAATATTTCTTCGCCTATTAATGTAAAAGATTTATCAAAAATTTCCGAAGAATGGAAGCCCTTTAGATCAATTGCAGCATGGTATCTTTGGCAATATTAGATAAAACTCTGTTAGGTGAGCATACTAATCCCTAAAAAAATTTTCATCCAGTCTTTTGCATAAATATGGATTTGAAGATTTTGAAGAGGCGCCTCCAAATGGAGCAGAACAAAAAGCCATTACCAGATTTGGTATTAGCAGTATGAATAAAAAAAATTTAGAAGTAATTTTCTCTAAAAGCTTTGTATTTATTGGTGGGCCCACCAGGACTCGAACCTGGGACCAAAGGATTATGAGTCCTATTTTTTCATTAATTAATATAATTCAAGATAGCATCACACTGGCTAGTGTAATGTTAAATATTCATCATAAACAATAACTTATAGCAATTTTATATTGATTTTTATTTTATATTGTTTTATATTATTAAATATAGTTATGCTCCCAAAATGCTCCCATAATTAATATAAGGAATAATGTTGCAAAGAATTAAGCTCAATAAAAAGACACTTGAAGCTCTCTACTCTAAAAAAAAAGAGGAGTGGTTTAAAGTTGAAAATGAAAAGTATTTGTTTATTAGGATTAGAAATAATGACAATAAAAAATATTATTTTGTAAAAACAAGAGATGGAAGAAGACATAAAGAAATGATTGGTGATATAAGATCAATGCACAAAGATCTGGCAATTAAAAAATGTAATGAACTTAGTACTCAAATTGATTTGGGTAAATATACTAAGCGTTTTGATATTAATCGATTTACCACTAAAAATTTATGTAGCCAGTATATTAAGGATCGTAATTTAAGTAGTTTTACTAGAAGAGACTACACAAGGTTTTTGCGCCTATTAGATCAACATTCTTTATCTTCAATCCCTTGGATTAATCTTGATAATGATATTGTGAGTAACTTTTACAATAGGATAAAAGTTGGAAAAGGTACTACTGCCAACTATTGTATGAGATTTCTTCATGCGGTTGGTAGAGAGGCAATGGAAGATCATCCAGATATTTTTTACAAAAACCCAATACTATCAATCAAAAAGAAGAAGAAAATAAGATCTATTACCGTTAGAGATGTTTATCTAAAGGACTATCAAATAGAAAAATTCCTAATAGAACTTAATAAATGTAAAAGTGAGATTGCTAAATCCTATATTGAATTTCTACTTTTAACAGGACTTAGGCGATCAGAAGCAATTAATCTTAAATGGCAGCAAATTGATTTTAAAGATAGAACAATGTACTTCGATATATCAAAAAATAATGAATCAAAACTTATACCCTTATCATCTAAATCTTTGCAAATTTTAAAAAAACTAGAAATAAACAAATGTGGTGAATACGTATTTAGCTACCTAGATGGTGCGAAAAAATCACAGAGGTATTTACACCCTGATAAAACCATAAGAAACCTTGCAAAAAAACTGGACGTACCCATTAGGCTTCATGATTTGAGGAGAACCTTTGCAACATATATGGACAATCTTGGCTGTCCCATATCATCAATAAAAACATTAATGGGCCAAAAAGTTTATGACGTTACAAATATCCATTATGTGAGAAAACATAAAGATATATTATTGCAGTGGCTGGAGAAATACGTTGAGTATATCTATGCTGATAATAAAATTATTAAAGTTGATTTTCAAAAAGCAAACACTAGATGAAAGAGAAGAAGAAAAATATTTTTAAAGATATAGAAAAAGAAGAATTAAAAAAAGCTAAGGCTGGCAATACCAAAGGTTTGATGGGGCTAAAAGCCAAAAGCCATTGGCATGAAACTATTAAATTAGACATAATTACTAGGCAGGTTACGAGCGTGATTGAAATATTTTCTCAGAAAGCATTTGATATTACCTCACCTATATTACAAATAAATGAAAAAAATAAAGCCAACCTCAGAAAGGGAACGAAAGCTGCTGGGCAAAAGAGATCTGAATTAAAAGAAGAAAGGAAGAAGTTAATACTTTCTTCAGCGGCTAAGCTTAAAAAAAATAATCCAAGATTCAGTAATGCTGATATAGCTAGAATTTTGATGAAAAATGAAGAATTCAAGGTATACAAAAACTCTAGATCCATTCAAAATATTTTAAATTCTAAAAAATAACATTTCACTAGTGGGAGTAGTGTTACTAAAAAGACCACTATCAAAAATTCATAATAATAATAAATATAATTCTCTTATACCAAAACATATTGGAGAATATTAATGACAATCGAAACAATAAATTTTTTACATTTCAGAAATGAAAGTCTAACCCGACTAGAAGCATCTGAATATCTAGGTGTTAAAAAAAGTTTTCTTGATTTAAATGCGACATTGAATCGTTACAAAATTCCTTTCTATAAAATTGGAAAACAAACACGTTATTTAAAAAAAGATCTTGATCATTTTATTAAAAATTGCAAAATTGATAAGGACACTATCTAATGAAAAAGACGAAATTCTATGGCAAACCATATAAATCCAAAAAAGATATTAAGTATCCTACACTTGAAATTAGTGCCCTAAATTCCCTAGCTGTATATCAAAATTATAAATATTTTTCTTCAAATATATTAACTCATAAAATTGATTATATCTGCCAAACATACAGAGGTTATGAAGAGTCTTTTATTGAATATCTTTCTCGAGCAAGGCGAACCATTCTTTTTACGGATATAACAGGTTTATTGCCAATGCCGGATGGGTTAAAAGAATTCGAAAAATTAAATGACTTAACCCGTAAATATTTTTCCACAGATCACACTACTAATTGGATAAGTGAAACTGGGAATTTATATTATTTAAATGAGCCTTATGATTTAGATCCTGTGATTTTAAATAACTGCCCCTTAACATATATTTGCATACCCACTCAAGTTGCCCCTTATTGTGGTCTATGGTCTTCGAATAAAGAATGTAATCCTGGTTCTACAAGTTTTTTAATTGGGCATAAAGAAAATTTGAATGAGCTTGCACTTATTGAATTAAAAATTCACCAAGCAATAATTGGAAAACTTCATCCGTATAACTCACCTCTATCTAATTGGAATTCACTTGAGGATATAACTGATGAATAATTATCTAAAAGACCTTATCAAAAAAAAACTAGCCATCATTCCTATTCCATTAGGTCATAAAGGTCCTATTCTTTCAAATTGGAATCATAAAGAAAACACCATCACTCATATCAAACAACTGCATTTATTAGATGATAGTAATGTTGGTCTAGCTCATGCCTATAGCGAGCCTTATCCAACCTGTGCAGTCGATTTTGATGATCTTAAGAAAGCTAAGAACTGGTTTCAAAAGAATGGGATTGAGATTGATCTCTATATCAATGCGGATGATGCAGTACATATTGTTTCAGGTAAGGCTAATCGACTAAAATTATTATTTCGATTGAAAGCGGGACCAATGCCTTCTCAAGTGATTAAAGAGGACAGTAAAACTATTTTAGAATTTCGTTGCGCAACTAGAAAAGGTCTAACCGTCCAGGATGTATTGCCCCCTTCGATTCATCCCGAAACTCAGCAACCCTATACATGGGGAGGCAAAGGTCATTATTCTCAGATTCCAGTGATTCCTGAAGAAATTCTCATCTTATGGAAATCACTTCTGGCCACTAATCAAAAAACAAAGCCCATGATCTCATCACTACCGGAATCGCCGAAGAATATTGCGATACTATTAGAGGCGTTAGAAAACATAAGCAGTGACTGTGCATATGAGAACTATCGCAACATTGTCTGGGCTATAAAAAGCACAGCCTGGTCAGTCGCAGATAACATTGCCCTACTCTGGTCACAAAAAAATATGGATCGCTTTAGTGAAGAAACCTTTAATAACTTAATTAATAGCTATTCTCCCGATAACCAAAATCCAATTACTGTGGGCACCATCTTTCATTTAGCAAAAATGGGGGCGAAACATGGTTAATATTGCTAATGACACCAGTATTAATCCTCTGCAAATGATTCAGCAGCGTTTTAGTCTTATTGATCTTGCAGGAGAGATTTTGGTTATTGATAATGAACAAGTAGAAAAACTCAAAAAAGGCAGCTTAAAAGAAATTCGTTTTTATAAACCTAAAGATGCCAAAATTTTAATAGAACGGATCCTTCAAACCTTACCTGTCGCCTCTAAAATCAACGAGATATATAGCCAATTCGTCGGGAGCCCAAGCACTCATCTTTATAATGAGATTGCGTTTAGTCCCAGAAAAACCCCGCCTGAGGTTTTGAATTGCTGGGTTGGCCCCACATTACATTCAAACGACAATAACTGGGATGATATTTATCATTTCCTGTATCAAATCATTAGTAACAACAATCAACAGTCCTATGATTATCTAATTCAATATTTAGCGCATACCATCCAAAAACCAGCAGATAAACCTGGTGTGGCTATTGTCTTACTCAGTGATTCAGGTTGCGGTAAAGGGACTTTTTATACCCTGTTAAATAAAGTATGGGGACGGTCGACTATTGAAGTGAATGATGTCAAACATATCATCGGTAATTTTAATGCCGCCTTACAAAATAACTTCATTGTGTTCATGGATGAAGCCCTATTTAAAGGCAATCACGAGGGCATGGAGCGCTTAAAAAATTTGATTACCGAGAAGACCATTCGTGTTGAAAAGAAGTATGTCCAGGCTTATGATATTGAATCTTTTCATCGTTTTTTTGCTGCATCCAATAGTGAGCACTTCGCACACATCCCGATAGACGACCGCCGCTTTTGCTTTTATAGGGTTTCCAATCAATACAAACAAAACTTAGATTATTTTGAAAAAATACATCAGCTCATAGAAAACGGTCATCAAGTTCAAGGCTTTTTACATTACCTTGAACACCTAGATATCAAGACTTTTAATCCCAGAAGTCGAATTATTACTCAAGAACACATAGACCAGCGTATTAAATCCTTGAAAGGGTTTGAGCGTTTTTGGTATGAGGCACTACAAAATCATGGGTTCAGTTCCAGATCAACGTCTTATGGGCTAATCACAACAGATAATATTGATTGGTTAGAAAAGCCTTTCTTTGTAGCTACGGAAACATTACTTCTTTGTTTTAACCAATATGACAGACAGTCCCAACGCTATGAAAGTATTCAAAGCCAACAAATCTCAAAAATAATTAAAAAACTATGTCCCGATGCAAACGCAATTAAACACAAATCTCAAACATTTGAAAAAGAAAAAAGAGGTTATCGGCTACCAGGACTTTTTAGAGCGCGGCAACTGTTTGAGACCTACTTTGGATGCAAGATTGATTGGATGCAAATAACGGACACAGAAATAAAATTAGAAATAGAAGCTGAGCGCATAGCAGAATCAGAGCAAGAAATAATGCTAGATGCTTATCATGAGTCATTAGATGAAACTTAAGACAGAGAAGACGCTATTTTTACTAAAACTCTTTATAGGGTTCTTTTATTTTATTTCTATTTTTATAGAAAACACTGTCTTCTCTGTCTTTAGAAAAGAAATAAAGCGAATTACTTACGCAAATAACCTCGATCACCTGGAGATACTCAATGCAACGTCGTAAATACAAGAAGCATAAGAGACCAGGTAGCACTGGACCTAATCATTGGAACTGGTCTCATGGAAGGTGTACCAAGGAAGCGCGCAAGGAACAAGCTGATACTGTTTGCACCCTTCGTTACCTATGTGACCTGGGAAAACAAGGCAGCTTTATGACTCATACTACGAAATTTATGGGGAGACCTCCCAACGAGTATCTTAGACTAGACCTAAGTAAGCCTGAAAATTTAGTTTATGCCTTACTGAAGATTAATAAGTTGATTTAACATTGGGTTACTTATCGCCCCCGGGTACCCCTTATTGGTCAGTATTTTTGACCTCATTTACCTTGTTTATGCCAAAGTATATTTTGAATAGAGTGTAGATTTTTATTTAAAGCTATTCTTGATGCTCGAAAATGTAACCAGATAAAGTGTCATACCCAGGGCTATTCCTTCTATGTAAGTGAGTGAGCTAAATAGAGGCGTATAAATCTGATCACCTCCATAAATTGCATAGAAAATATCAATTGCAACTAAAAGATAAAGTAACTGGACCCCAATCTTTTTTGATTTGAGTAGAAGTACATAGCAAGCTAGCCATAATATAAATACTGCAGACATAAAATTTGTATTTTCAAACAAATTTAGGCCTGGACTTAAGAAATCCGTAGCACCATCGTTATATAAATATGGCCCGATGTAGTTAAAAAATTCCCAGTAACTGTCCGGCATACTATCCGGAAACAACACAACAGGTAAGAGAAAAATTGTTAAGGGAACAAAAAGAATAATTTGAAGATAAATAAGTCGATCTAGTAAAATTTTATCGCTGATAGCTTTCATATGAAAAATACTCTTTTCTTATAAAAATAAACAATAACATATTTTTTCTTTGCTCAATTTATTTGCTTTATAAATATCTATGAAGTTCTTCTGCATTTGATTTTTTAATTTCATTAAACAGTTGCTCTACATCAGTTAAAAAATTGATAACCTTACTCTGCAGCTCTTGGATTATATTGTGCTCAGGCGCTACTCTTTCGATGTAAAGACTTTCATCTGCCTCTGGGTGATAAGCAACAAAATCACCCCACTCCCTTTGCGAGCAAGCTAGCTGAAACTGCATCTGATAATAATACTGCTTGGGTATTTTTTTATTTTTTATAATTTGGTTATGATTTCTAATATTTAAGCATTTTATTTCAATAAAACCTTTCTCACCAATCAAGCCATCAGGACTGGCACCAGCATTTTTGATATCAGGATGAGATATAAAGCCAACCAAACTTACTTTTTGCTGTGTTGCAATTTCATATGCTTTTCTTGCCAGAGGCTCAATAGCTAGCCCTCGAGCCATATCAACGGTTTTAATATTTGACATACGACTTCCAGACAGTCGCTCAAGAGCTAATGAGCGCATAAGGTTCTTTTTAGTAGCCGTTAATTTATCTGAATATACTTTATGGATAACGGAGGCTGTGACTTTCCCCAGTCTTTGTTTTACCCACTCTTCCGATCCTTGCACTGTTGTCATAAATTTTTATAGTTAAATGTTGACATACAAAAAACTGTTTGTTATATTTTTAACAAACAATCAAATAAAATTAACAGACATGAATACTACATTTGAATATACATTTCCTGCTATAAGAGGCATTCAAGCTGGCCGTGAATATTATATTACCATGTGTCCCCTCCGCCTTATCCCAAAAATATTTTTGTTCGATGAAGAAGAATTAAGCCCCGAAATTAGAGCTCAACGTACCCTTAATCGCGCCAGAGTCCCACAAATCTCCCAATATATTGTTAACAATCCAAAGGATTATGTATTTTCTGCCATCACAGCTTCAATAGATGGTGTAGTAGAGTTTAAGTCGATGGATCAAGATAGTAACGATGTTACGAGAAATGGTTTGTTAAAGATAAACATGAATGCAAAATTTATTATTAATGACGGACAGCATAGACGTGCTGCTATTGAGCAAGCTATTAAATTAAATCCAAAGCTAGGTGATGAGTCTATTGCGGTTGTTTTCTTTTTAGATAAAGGATTACACCGAAGCCAACAAATGTTTTCTGATCTTAATCGATATGCCATCAGACCTAGTCGGTCACTGGGTCTTCTTTATGACCATAGAAATGACATGTCAAAAATTGCTAAATTATTAGCTATTAAATCAGAAGCATTTAGAGGTCTTGTTGAAATGGAAAGAAGTACCTTGTCAGTCAGATCAAGAAAGCTTTTTACTCTCAGTGCAATATATACAGGCTGCCAGTCACTGCTTGATTTAATTGAGTCAGATAATTTTGATAACGCTTATAAAGTAAGTTTAGAATTCTGGGATGAAGTAGCAAAAAATTTCCAAGACTGGGATCAAGTCAGAAAGGCACAAATTACCTCTGGGGAAGTTAGAAGAGATAACATTCATTCACATGCAATTGCATTGCAATGCTTAGGCCAACTGGGGAGTTATTTATTAAACCAACATCCAAAGAACTGGCGAAAGAAATTAGTCTTACTCAAGAACATTGACTGGGCAAGATCTAATGCTCAGGTGTGGGAAGGAAGAGCTTTAGTAGGGGGTAGAGTTTCAAAAACAACTGCCAATGTCATCCTTACTACTAACTATATAAAACAATTTTTGAAATTAGATTTAACACCAGACGAGCAAAGAATAGAAGAAGCATATAAAAGGGGTACCAATGAAAGGTAAAACGATAAAGATTGTTGAAAAGAAAAATCCATCAGTTTTTGAAGAGAGTGGTGTTGCCCCCGTCGTTGAAAAATTAGAAAAACAAATCCAAGAGCTTTATTGTTCTGATAAGGTGCCCTGGGTAGTTGGTTACAGTGGAGGTAAGGATTCCACCGCAACCCTTCAGTTAGTATGGAGTGCCATCAAGAAATTACCTGAAGCAAAGCGGACTAAAGATGTATTCGTAATCAGTACAGATACCTTAGTTGAAAATCCTGTGGTTGCTATGTGGGTAACAGCCTCTTTAGAAAAAATGAAAGAAGAAGCTGAAAAACAAAAATTACCTTTTTATCCAAATCGTTTAATACCTGAGATCAATGAAAGCTTTTGGGTAAACTTAATTGGTAGAGGCTACCCTGCCCCTCGACCCAAATTTCGATGGTGTACAGAAAGATTAAAAATTAGTCCAGCTAATAAGTTTATTTTAGATATTGTGAATAAAAATTCAGAAGCAATTATGGTTTTAGGCACAAGAAAAGCAGAAAGCCAGGCACGAAAAAAAGTCATGGAAACACATGCAAAAGGCTCGACAAGAGATTTACTTAATAAAAATCCAAACCCACAATTTGAAAGAGTTTGGATTTACTCACCCATTGGTGATTGGATCAATGATGATGTTTGGGAATATCTAGTAACAATAGATAACCCTTGGGGATATGACAATCATGAGCTGCTGGATATGTACCGAGGTGCAACTGAAGATAATGAGTGTCCTCTGGTAGTTGATACCTCAACACCGAGTTGTGGTGATAGTCGCTTTGGATGCTTTGTGTGCACCCTTGTTGATCAAGATAAATCAATGTCAGCAATGATTAAAAATGATGATGAAAAAAAATGGATGACGCCGCTTGCACAGTTTAGAAATAAATATTTAAGTACAGATGACCATGATAAAAGAGATTTTAGACGTCGTAATGGCTCCCTAACACTGATGTATAACAACGAACCTGATAGACCGGATAAGCTAGTGCCTGGGCCCTACACACAAAACTATAGAAAAATACTTCTAACAGAATTATTAAAGGCGCAGGGTAAAGTCAGAGCCTCTGGCGTAAAAGGAACCGAAACCTTTACAATTATTCATGATGATGAACTACAAGCCATAAGAAAAATTTGGGTCCAAGAGCGAAATGAAATAGAGGATTTAGTCCCGCAAATTTATCAAACTGTCACAAAAAAAACATTTCCCTACCCTAAGATTGATGAGAACTTAGCTCTGAGTGCGGATGACTTACTTTTGTTACAGAAACTCTCACCTGAGGATAGTGGAATTGATAATATCCATTACCAACTCACCAGAAACTTACTCAATATCGAAAAGGAATTTTCATCGTCTAAAAGAAGGACAGGTATTTATGAAAAATTAGAAAGTGAAATTATCAAAGGTGCTTTTGAAACACATGAAGAAGCCCTAGAGTATGCAAAACACAGGAAGGGTATTAAATCTCAAGGTCAAAATAAATTAGAGGATATAGAATTCATTCAAAGTATTAGTGACGACGATATTGAAAATTTAGCCCCATGATCATTCGTGAAATAAACATATTCAATTTAGGGGTCTACAAAGGCCAGCATTCCATCAATATTGAACCCAAGAAGAACAAACCCGTAATCCTATTTGGTGCGCTTAATGGGGCAGGCAAAACAACTTTACTTGAAGGAATTCAAATTGCATTGTATGGCAAATCTGCGAAAACTAATGGCAGGGGTACTAAAAGTTATGAAGATTACTTACGGGGATTAATTAATCGAGATACACCCGAAAAGTATGGCGCTAGCATTGAAATTATATTTACCGTCAATATCAATTCAAAGCCTTCTGAAATTAAAATTACAAGAAGCTGGAAGGCGGTTGGAAGCAAGATTAAAGAGTTCTGTAATATTGTTCAGGATGGTCTAATTGATTCAGATGCAAGTGATAGAGCCTCAGAATTTATTGAAGAGATCATCCCTTCTGAAATATCAAATTTATTTTTCTTCGATGGTGAGATGATTGATGGTTACTCCCAGCCTGAGCAGTCTAAATTTCTTATTCAAAAAGGAATCTATACGCTGCTGGGTATCAATACTATTAATAACCTTTCAAAAAGTCTCTCAATCGTCGAGCGTCGAAAAGCCAAAACTTTAGCAAGTGATGACCAGGAAATATCTATTGAAAAAGAAGAAGCTGAAATGAAGGTACATAACCAAAAAAGACAACAGCTTTTGCAAACACAAGCTGCCTTAAGAAATGATCTAGATATTCTAGAAAATGATATCTCAACGCATCGTGAACTATTGAAACAACAAGGATATGACCTTTTTAAACAAAGAGAACTGATAAAACAAAATATCTTAAATACCTCATCACAAAGAGAGCTTATCAATGAACAGTTAATTAATTTATCTCAAGAGTTTTTTCCATTAATTATCATTGAAGAGCAGATAAACGAATTACGAAAAAAGGTCAAACAGTCGGAAGGACATAGTAATGAAAGTCTAGCTTTATTAGCCTCAGAGTTTCAAATGATGCAAGAACATGGCGGTATAAAAAAATTAGATCAAGGATCAATCACAGAATATATCAATGAACGTATCCAAAAAATTAAGGGCACGCTAGGAAAGTATTCATACGACATTGATATATCTCTTATTCCAACCGCTGAAGAAATTCATTCGGAAAAAGTTAAAATTTCTGCACTGATTAAAAAACTGGAAGCAACTGAATTAGAGCTAGAAAAATTAGAGAAAAAAATTAATGCCGTTCCCGATGAAGAGAAAATAAAACCATTAATCGAAAAAGATTTAATGCTCCAAAAAAACCAGAATCAAATAGAAGCAAAAATAAATCTGATTGAATCTGAATTAGATCAGTTATTTAAACAGATAGAGAATATAGAAAAAGAAATAAATATAAAGTTAGAAAAAATTAATGCAATAACTATAGGCAACCTGCTTGATAAGAAGGTCATAGAAAAATCACTCAAGGTGCGAGATACATTAGAGAAGTTTAAAGCTTCTTTAATTGAAAAACATATCCATAGTATTAGTAATGAAATAAGTGATTGTTTTAAATCTTTATCTAGAAAGAAAATGTTAAATCTAGAATTTAAAATTGATCCTAATGATTTTTCACTGACCGTATTTAAAAAAGTTGGTTTAAAATTAGAGAGCTATATAAGCCCTAAGAGTTGGGCGGCTGGAGAAAAACAAATACTAGGAATTTCAATATTATGGGCTTTAACTCGTGTAGCCAAAATGAATTTTCCGATTGTCATTGATACGCCTTTATCTCGACTTGATAATACTCACCGCGAGACAGTTATTAAAAATTATTTCCCAAAAGCGAGTGATCAGGTCTTAGTTTTTTCTACAGACACAGAAATAAACGATAGGCTCTTAAAGATAATTCGCCCCGATGTCAGTTATGAATATCTAATTCAATATGATGGTTCTTCAAATAGCTCTTCATTTAGCAAGGGTTACTTCAATAATAAAAAGGTATCTGCATGATTGAACAAGTGCGAGTTTCTGAAAGAGCAAGAGTGCAACTCATCAGCATTAAGAGAAGAACTGGTGTGCAAAATTGGAATATTATTTGTCGATGGGCACTCGCTATTTCACTTAAGGACAAAAATAAACCAGCCGTTGAAAATATTCCTGCTGATAGCTCTATTGAGATGACCTGGAGAACCTTTGGTGGCACATATGAAAAAATTTACATGGGACTTTTAATACAAAGACTCATTGACGACAAGATTGAGATAACAAAAGAAAATGTAAATTTATATTTTAGAGTGCATCTTCACCGGGGTATTTCTTTCTTAACAACCGGTAAATCAAAAAAACTAAAAGATTATT
>ENA-OREN01003748-OREN01003748.1-marine-metagenome-genome-assembly--contig:-NODE-3748-length-13876-cov-7.090441_pt1 | contig 13876 bp, 13 predicted proteins | sample MGYA00248624_ERZ508555 | MGnify/ENA primary metagenome ERZ508555 (study PRJEB26222, sample SAMN06267773) | marine metagenome | isolation source: Saanich Inlet, British Columbia, Canada | place...
GTATAAATCTTTATATATAAAATAATGGCATTATAGGTATGGTTCTAACAGGTGCGTATGCATATATTCAATGGGCCCAAGAAGCAGTATTTAACGTAACCGCATTTTGTGCACCAGCAGCCAAAGATAAAAATGCCTTTGGTTTTGAACAAAAAGTTTCCTCATTACAATTCACAAATAATAAAATACCATTATCTCAATTAGGAGATGTACAAGTTAAAACATTCGCCTATGGTCAAACACAAGGTTCATTTTCAATAGAATTTGTACTAGCAAATGCATGGTTCTTTAATCTATTAGGATTCTCAACATTATCTACATGTGGTGTAGCAGACCCAGTAACACATTCATGGGCTGTTGACACAACAACAGCAACTTTAGATCCACATTCATTTAGTATGGAAGTAGGATTTGAAAACGGTGGTTCTGATATTTTAAGAACCGTAACAGGTGCTTTGATTGGTTCAGCAAGTTTCAGTACAAGTGTAGGTGAAACAGTTAAAGTAAGTTTAGATGCTGCTTTTGCTAATGAAGCAGTTACTACAGGTGCATGTGTTCTAGATGCATGTAATGCAACTCAATCTATTTGTGATAATATTCCATATACATTCGCTCATGGTGGACTTTATTGGTGTATCGCAGCATGTGATGCTGCAATAGCAGAAGTGCAAGATGTTAGTTTCTCTATTGGTCATAATACAGAACATTTGTGGGGTATTGGAAACTCAGTAGCAGTTGACAAATACAGACGATTATTTGAATTAACAGGTAACTTTAAACTAACATTTGAAGATGTATCAGAATTAACTAAAATATTTGCACAGCAAAATGACACAAGATGTAACTTGGCATGTGCACCAGCATTAGCAGTTTCACAACCAACATTAAGATTAATCTTTTGGAACGGTGTAGGAACTGATACAGGTGGAGGTAACATCACTGCAGCAGCCGGTACAAGATTAATTAGAATCGATCTTACTGGTATAGCAATAGATTCACATTCAGTGAACATTGAACCAAACGAACCAATCTTTGAAGATCTACCATTCCAAGCAGCCGGTATTTCTATTACAGCCGTCAATGGTGTAGTAGCAGCAAGTGTACCAGCAGCAACATAACCCTTATATATCTATTATAGTAATACATTATATGGTACTAGAATCTTTTACTGTTTATTTCAAAGGTAAAAAAGAGACTATAGAATTTGAAACAGAATTATCTTTTGGAGATACAGAACTTATTATTAATAAATCAGTAGACCTATCAGATGTTAATAAACCAAAGATTAACATTGCAAACTACCGTAGATTATTATTATTAAAAACAATTAAAAAAGCACCGTTTGGATTTGCAAATGAACAACAAATCAATGCCGTACCAAACAAAGTAATGAATGAAGTATTGGAAAAAATATCCAAAGAATACCCTCTAGTTAATTTTTTAGGGGATTGGATGACGAGCTTCATGGGCTCAGTGGAGGAGAGCGACTCACCCTCGGAACCTACGCCTTCTGTGCAGCCAAGTTCGGATGGACCAAAAGAGAAACAGACGACCACGGAGCCGTCTTCCTCAAGCGACTAATAGCATATACTACTAAATTTATGAAAGAAGGAATCCAATTCAAGTAATCTTTAAATCTATTAAAACATTTATAAACATATGGCAGATTATAAACTACGCATCGACATAGATGAAAAAAAGTTTATTAAGAAAATACAAGATGGTCTAAAACAAATCTCACAAATGGCTCTTCCAGGTTTTGAAGGTAATGACAAATATAAAAAACAAATAAAGGATATTGATGGGTTTAATAAAAGACAACAAAAACATGAAGAATATATGGTAAAACTTAAACATAAATTAAGAATGGAGTATTCAGCAGAGGAGAAATATAGACAGACATCTATTAAATTATTAGCTAAAGAGAATGCATTAATAAGACTTGTTACAGGTAATAAAAGAACATATCAATCAATAGGTGGCCTGTTTGGTGGTAGAATGGGTGGTGGTGTAGGAAAAGCAATTGATGTTGGTTTAGCAATGAGAACAAGTGCAAAAGAACGAAAGAAAAATGAGAACCAACAAAAACTATTGAATATTAAACAACAATTTGGTGCCGGTACTATAACTAAAGAAAAGTATGGAAGTATGACAGACGCAATAATGAATCCAAAAAAAGGCAAACGTAGAAGAGAAATGATTGGAAAAGCAAAAGGATTCTATAATAACTCAAAGTTTGGTAAATCAAGGGTAGGTAAAGGATTAGGTAAAGCAGGTAAAGGTATGAGTACACCTGTAAAGATTGCAGGTATCGCTGCAGGTTTAGCCGGGGCAGCAGGTCTATCAAAAATGATAATAGATTCATCACCAATGTTAAAACAAATGTTAAAAATACTAAATGTAGGTGTAATGTTAATATTAAGACCTATAGGAGACTTTATAGGATTTATGTTAAGACCATTACTTATTGAATTTGTAAAGAAGATAGCAATACCAATGTATAGAGATGGATTCAAAGCAGCAAAATCATGGGGTACAGCATTAGGACATGCATTATTAGATCTATTTACAGACCCAGGTAGATTCATTTGGAACCATATCATTAAACCAATAGGAGATTTCTTTAAAGAGTTAGAGATATTTGGTGCAAAACCATTCGGTGGAATCAATACAGAATATCCAGTAGAAGATCCATTAAAAGAATTTAAGGAGGGCACATTTGCAGCATATGATAAATATGGAGGTGGATCAGGATCAGGTAGTCATTTAGGAACATCTACTGGATTACCAATACAAGGACCAGTACAAGAGATACCATTTGAAGATTTAGTCACTGTCGAGGGGGAACAATTAGTAGTATTAACATCTATAGAGGACTTATTAAAACAACAAGGTAAAACATCAGAAGCCAAAATGGTAGAAAACTTTTGGGGTACTAAAGGAACAGTTGAATTAAATGATGCTATAGAGAAAAGTAGGGCAGAAAACCCAGATTGGTTTGACCCAGATAAAATTGCACAAAAACAACAAGCTGCAAGAATGGCTAGGGCTAGAGCAATAGAAGAGGAAAGACAGAAAAAATTAAAAGAATCTGGTGTGTGTCCATCCAATCCATATGGTAATTATGCAAATCCTAATTTTGGATTACCTTATAATGAAGAACGAGATAACCCACAAACCCCCCATATATTTCCGAAGGGATGGGTGAATGGGGAACCACCGTTAAGTGGTCCATTAGCAGAATATAAGAAATGGCAGGATTTATGTGGTGGAACAAGTGGTTTAAATTCTAGTCCTATGCCTAAAATGGGACCACATAGCGATATTGATACTGAAATGACAGCTAGAGATTATTGGAGTAAAAATGGTAAGACTGGATTTGACATGAAACAGCCTGGATTCACAGAAGTTGCAGAGACTGTTGAAGGATTACAACCTTTAATGAGTGCTGGAAAAGATCTTACCGTACAATGGGAAGGTGATATGGAACGTAATGCAAAAATAAGTGAGGAAGTCAGTGCTAGATATAATGACATTATGCAAAATACAATTTCACAAACAACAAGTTCATCAAATGCTAAAACACAAGCAGAAATGACAGAAATGTATGCAGAAAATACAAAATGCCATTTTGCTAATATAGAAACATATATGGGCGATTCGGTTACTATGATGTCCGCATTAAGGGATAAAGTTGAATCAGTGTTAAGAAGAGCTGCAGTAAGATCAACTAAGAATGACGCTACAGTTGCACAAAAAAGCTTCCAAGGCATATGTACAAGTTTGACACCTACATTAACAGAAGCATCAAGGTATAAAATAACATGGGGTAGTGGATCATCACAAACAATGACACTATCTCCTGCAGCATTACAATACTATAATAATCTACGTGCAACAGGACAGGGTAGTATAATGTCAATACAAAAAATGGCAAAGGGTGGTATATTAAACGAACCTGTATTAGGATTTGGTCAAAACACCGGCAAAGGGTATCTTATGGGTGAGTCAGGTCCAGAGGCAGTTGTACCATTGAACGGTAAAGGTGGTTCAACAGGGGGAAACACTTTCAATGTTACTATTAACGCAAGCAATATACAAGACGTAGAGAGAAAACTAAAACCAACTATCTTAAGAATACTAAAAGAATCAACAAGTAGGGCTGGTATCGTATGAGTGATGTAACCATAACAAAGGTATCAGGACCAGATACAGTAAGGGCTGTTAATGCATCTACAGGTGCAGTTTCATGTGTGTGTGTCAGAGACATACCAGATTGTACAACTATAACAATAACAAATTTTCAGAGCCTAGAACTTAATCTAGAATCCCCTGCAGGTGACTTTCCTATACCAGAAACTGAGGACTTTGGTAATATCATAATCAAAGCAGAGGGTAATAGGTTTTCAATAAATATGTCATGGACCGTTGTATGTAATGCGTGTGTGAGTATAACATCAGATTCATGTTTTGGTACTGTTAGTACAGTAGCACAACAGTTAGATTATTGGTTAAATGTATTTCAACCTTATAGTATTGAGGGTAAATATCTACTTAAAGTGGATGGTATAGCAAGAATAGGTTATATTAGAAAATTAGCATTTACAAAATCAGAACAAACACCTGTAACATATAGTGCCACAATGGATTTCATTGCAGGAGATGTGGTGGCGAGTGAATAATGGCAAGAGTAAGGGTATTAGTTAATAACACACCAACAACAGTAGTAGAAACTCAGGTAAGATTAGAAGGTGAAAGAGCGATTGATGAATCAGTAATTGTATTCCCAGCAGGGTCTGCAGTTTGTGTGAGTGATGAGATTAAAATAATACAAGATGCCGTAGACCTTGATTGTATGGTAGGTATGTATAACTTCCAGGGTGAGGTTTTAGATGAATCAGGATTAGATAATAATGGGTATGGTGCAATAGCAACCCCACGGAGGGACCTACAATTAAAATTCTGTACTACATCATGTGCTATAATATCAGATGGTTATAGAGAAGCATGTATAACAGGTAATGGTTGTATAGCAGGTGTATGTGGTAAGGTAAATACAAAGGCTATAGATTTTGATGGGTGTAATGACTATATCACCGTAGGAGCAGAATGTGTATATGACTTTGATCAAACAACATCATTCAGTGTAGGTGCATGGATTAAAACATCAGATGTGAGTGTACCTATAATATCTAAGAAAGCAACAGTAACAACTGGTAAGGGATGGGAAGTTGGAATTGATGCATGTGGTAGACCAGAAGTTAGGATAACAAGTACAGCATGTTCAAGTGAATTACATATAAGAGGTGACACATCAATCAATACATGTGCCTGGGTTCATTTAGGTGTAACATATAACGGTGTGCCTGGATGTGGGGGATCAGCTATATCAATATACACAAATGGAGATGCAGATACAAAAGGAGTAATAACTAATAATTTAACAACTTGTACATTAAACTGTTCATTGGTTACAATAGCATCATATGCAGATGGAACTCCATTGTATTTGGGTGTTATGGATGATATTAGTATATGGTCTTCCAAAACAATAACAGAAGAGGAAAATAGATCCGTATTTAATAAAGGAATACAATCACACATATCAGGAAGAACCGGATGTACTATGAGGTTTAATGGTACTGATACATTCGCAGAGATACCATATACGACTGATCATGACTTTACTTGTAATTTTGATATATCATTATGGGCTCGATGGCAGAGTTGTGCTACTCAATATATGCTTGCAAGGAGAACGTTATCAGGTAACGGATTTGCAATATCTGTTAATAGGCTGGCTACAGGAGATGTTGTAGCAGAAATAGATGGTAATCTAATAAAGACATGTGGTACAGCATTCAATGATTTTGATTGGCATTATATTAGGGTATATAGAGATACATGTAATGTGGTTCATTTGGATGTAGATAACGCTGAACAGGCTACAGCAACCGTTGGGTCTAATTTAACATTAGTTAGCCCTGCAATGATGATAGGAACAAATCATAACAAAGTATCATATTTTTGTGGAGATATAAATACATTAAGATTATATGGTAAATCGTTAAACACAGTACAGGCAACCAGAATATACACATGTGTTACAGCAACGGCACAGATGAAATTCGGGGGAACAGCTACTAAAGTAACAAAAGAAATACTAAAGAAACATGTAGTAGCACAATCATTTGGAGAAGACCTAGGTATAACAGAAGTAAGAGCACAGGAATATAACTGCAGATCACCAGAATTCATAATGGAAGACCTTGTACGTGCAAACACTTCATTAATACCACATGTGCATGGGACATGTAGTGGTATAGTAATATCCAGGTACAATGCAGATGGTAAATTAATAGATATAATAAGGGATATGACTCAACTTATAGGAAGAACATTCAATACAGACGCACTTAATCAATTTCATATACATGATACGGCATTTAATAATACATGTTTTGTATTTACTCATGGATGTAATGTTAGAAACTTTGAGGATGTGGAAGACGATACAGAAATAATCAATGATTTGTTAGTTATAGGTGAGAATAAGAAATACACAGCGGTACAAACATTCAGTGGTAATGCATGTCAAACAGAGTTCATATTATGTCATGGTGCAACATCAAGCAGAGTATTAATATCATGTGTTGAGCAAACACCAGAGGATGATTTTAACTCATGTGTTATACAAAAGACTATAGTATTCACATGTGCCCCTGCATGTGGTGCATGTAATATATTAGTAGAATATCAATATGAATTACCATTACTTATTAGAGGTGAGAAGGGTTCTAGTATAGACCTACATGGTAGACATAGTAAGAGATTGGTAATGCCTTGGATTAAAAACAGAAATGATGGTATACGATTCATAAATGGTTATCTAAACAGGTTTAAAGAAATCAGGGCATCCTTAAAACTAGAATTAGGAACAATGAAGAACTCATTAAATGAAGGAGATGTAGTAAGAGTGATCAACGATGTAAAGGGTATAGATGACTCATTTGTAGTTAAATCATTGACATGGAGATACCCAGAAATGAAGACTGACGTATTGGTAGGTGAGTTCAAATTTGATGACCTAGAATATGAGAAACAAATAATAGAGAAATTACACGATTTAGAGGGGGCACTAACAGAAGTAAAAGAAATAAGATGCTCAGAACAACTAGAAGAGGTATTATGCTTAACTGATGCATTTAATGTCATATCAGGTGACTTATGTGGCACCGTATTTGTAGAAACCTTATGTTTAACTGACGGTATAACTATCACTGTTGTGTCACCAGGTGTATATAATGTTGATATTTATAATGGAGGTGCCATATATGGTACATGTACAATATCAGCTGGATATACTGGTTCAGGATTCACAGATTCAGGATATACTACAGATACTCCTGCCCCAGTCACGCTTGCACAAGAGGATGGAGACGCAATCCTTTTAGAGGATGGAGACGAATTACTATTAGAGTAGAGATATGGTAAACAAGAAAATAACAGCTTTATGTGCCCTTACTACAACAGCATCTTGTGATGTTGTGCCTATAGTAGATATTACATGTCCAGCTTCTACTAAAAAAATATCTATATCCAATATTATAGGTGCTAGTACAGCCACTTTTACTAATAAGACATTTGACGCTAATGGTTCGGGTAATTCATTATCTAATGTTGATCTGGCTGATTTGTCAACTGGTGCTAAAACGGAGGCCTTTATATTAGCAGCATCAGATGAGACATCATGTTTAACTACAGGTTTAGCAAAGACAACATTCCGCATGCCATATGCATTTACTATTACAGATGTAAGGGCATCATTAAACACAGCAGCCACGGGTGCCTGCCTAGTCACAGTTGATATCAATGACGGGGGAACCACTATCATGACATGTAATAAAATAACAATAGACGCATCAGAAACAACAAGTACAACTGCAGCTACAGCACCAGGAGTAACAGACACAGCATTAGCAGACGATGCAGAGATCACTATAGATATAGATACTATAGGTAATACAACTCCAGGTATAGGTCTTAAGGTATATATTATTGGGTATCAAACCTGATGGCAACTACTGTTGTTAATCCATTTTTACAATTTGGTGGTGCTTCATTCTTCTGTAGTGATTATGGTAATGCATGTGATTGGACACAGAATAGTACAGGTGTAGATGTAGATTGTACAGCAGCCGGATTAGTACATAATCTTGAAGGTGGTGGAGCAGATAGACACGTTTTACAGTGTATAGGATTTACAGCCTCAGACACTGCATGGGTTATGGATATTGATTATAGATGGACAAGCCATGTCAAATCAACTAAAGGAACATTCCCTTATGGAATAAGTGATGGTGGTGGACAATATGATGCAGGACATTATGTAGGAGTACAATTCACAAATACTACTTTACGAACTATGAAAAATGATGCATGTGGTGTAGGACAAGCTTGTACTAGTTTTGTTTTTACCACATTGGTTTGGGAATATGAAAGACTTAGAAGAAACTCATCAACACAAGTAGAAAATTTGACTTATTCAGATGCATGTAGAACATCATTAGAATCTTGTGCAACTGGAACTTTAACTGTTGCTAGTGGGTTAACAGGATTAAATACAATAACTCATGCTGTCAATGATGGAGAATCTGTAAGTGATAAATTCGTTTGGGATTGTGATAATTCTGCTATATGGGATGGAGTAACTACACCACCTTGAACATATCCCCCTTTGATCAAACCAAGAAAGATGATACAACTTTTGAAGGTGAAGCGGTAAGATTGGCAAATGAATTACGAAGTAAGCCTTCTAGAACATTCATTGGTCCAGCAGGAGAAAGACAAGACATTCCTGCCAAACAAGGATTTGATGTTGAAACTGCCGACTTTAATACTATGGTTAATTATCTTGCAGACACTAGAATTAAGAAATCAGAATCCTCAAGGGCATTCGTCCACAGAGTATTGGCATGGCGATTCCCTACAGAATACGCACAGCACAGAGATGGGATTGATAATAGATATAAATTAGAATTTGAAATGATTCAATCTAATTCCAAAAAGGATATAGAGGATTTAGGTAGAGTTGGGTATCAAAATAATGTTAGATTAGATGGCTCATTAACCAAAAACAATGTTAGAACTGAAAAACAAAGGAATGGCAAAATAAGAAGTGTAAGGAAGTAATCTTTTTAAGGATATAAGTGATATATAAATATGGCAAATTGGCCCGAGAAGACTGACTGTTGCACAGGAACATGTGTGAAATTTGGTGCTCCAGATCTAAGAAGATATGGTAGATTATTTAATAATCAGAATGTTAATAATGCATGCTACTCATGTAGTACAGTATGTATTCAAGAATGTAATGAGGTAGAATTTCAAGCAGGTGCATGTGGTGTATCAGCATTATACTTTCAATCATGTGGTAATTGTTTTAAATATAGGATAGCGACATCTGCTCTTGCGGCAGACAGGGTTATAACTTTACCAGTAGCGACTGGTGCTGACTCGTTTGTGTTTAATTGTGCCACTGCTACACTAACTAGTAAGACTGTTGATTTGGCGTCATGTAATACTATACTGGACACATGTGCGTCAACAGGTGATGTGCTTCAATACAATGCAACTTGCTGTGCATATCAATCACAAGCTCTGAGAGAGACATTCTTTATCAGATTTGGTAATAACTGTACAGCGGTAGCTACAGGTAACGGACAGTATGAGTTCCAAATGCCCTATTGTTTCACACTTACTGATGTATATGCTACTGTGGCTACAGCCTCTTCTTGCGGGGTCCCTAGCATACAAATACAACAAAATGCATTAGATATATTATCAACAGCAATAACCATAGATGCCACAGAAAAGACCTCAAGAACAGCAGCGGTTGCTGCAGTAATATCAGATAATACTATGGATATTAATGGAGTTATGACATTCGATGTGGATGTGGCAGGTACAAGTACCGCTGGTCTAGTAATAGGATTGATTGGATATCAGAGATTCTAGAAATCCTTAAATATTCCAACTGTAAAGATATATATATGGCCGCAGAAAGATTAAAAGCAATGAAAGGTCGGGTACATATAAAGGCTTGGGAAAAGAATCCAGAATTTCCTGACGATAGAACTAAAGATATTTTAATAAAGGATGATGTATTTTGTAATTTAATAGTTAATACTGGTAAAGATAGTATACTTAGAGGTATGGCAGGATGTGGTGTCGCATGTGGTGGCTTCGCAGGTGGAATTGGTGTGGGGGACTCTACACAAGCAGCAGCACTAACAGACACAGACCTAATAGCAGCAAGTAACAAACTATGGGTAGACATATCAACAGCAGACAAGACATATGTACGTCCAACAATATTTTTAACAGCAGACTTTGGTTTCTCTCAAGCTAACTATACATGGAATGAGGTAGGATTGTGTGATGATCAAGGAACACCAAACAGTCCAACAGGTGGTTCAAGTTTATGGGCTAGACAAATAGATGCAACTCCCCTTGTCAAGACCTCATCAACACGAGCTATTGTGGAGTGGCAACTAACACTATGACTCGTATACTTATTCCCCGTTCAGATAATACTAGTGCAAAAACAATAGAGGCATCAGACTGGGAAAAATATTTTAATAGTCCAATTATGTATGATTTTGTTGTATGTGGTTTAGATATATCAGCACAATGTCCTAATATATTGGCAGTTGATGTGGCCGCAGGTAATGCCAGGGTTAAAGGATTACATTTAAATAATTCTGTATCATGTGCAGTTACATGTCTTACTGCATGTGCAACTAATAAAATATACATGACAGTTTGTAGAGATCCATCATGTGAGCCTGAAGCGTGGACATTTGGTTCTACTACTGGGTGTATACCAATAGACTCTTATCAGATAGCAACAGCCACTACAAATTGTGCTACTGTAACTGCGGTATGTAATGTTGGAGCAAGAGTAACAAATAATCAATTTGGTTTCGTTGGTACTGGTGCAGAAATTACTGCTTTATCTGATACATATGTAGGTATGGAAGTATTTTCAACAACATCAACATGTGGTTTTGGTGCAGGTCAAAAATACGTTAGAGATGTATGTAATACTGTATGGGAAGCAGAAATTAATCCTTATGGTAGTGGTGAAGACGGTTGTGCAACAAATCCAGTATTGTCTGCAAACTCTGTAAAATCATATACTTGTTTATGTATAACATGTAATACCATATGGGGTGCATGTGGTACTGGTGCAATAATAGTTAGAGTTAGTGGAACATTAAATATAGCCTCATGTACAACACTCACATTAGATGCTGATGAAGTATTATATAATTGTACTCCTTCTGGTGGTGCAGGTGGAAATACAAATATTAATAGAGCTGGTGGTGGTGGAGCACCAGGACTGGCAAGGGCTAGTGTTATAATAATGGCAAATACAATCACTGGTACTGGAACAATAACATATACAGGTAATGTTGGTGGTGTAGGTGTATCTGGTGATTCGTGTGGGTCAGGTCCACCCAGTCCAGCAAGTGGAACTAAGGGTGATGATGGTAATTTAGGAGAAACTATAGGAAGTAAAATAATAACCCCATTACCAACAGGTGGTGAAGGTGGGCATTTTCCAAGTGGTGGAAATACTGGTGATGGTGGAATTGGTGGAGGAACGTGTGAAGGTATTGGGTCATACTATGGGTTTGGTAATCTTTTAAGTAAATTTGAACCTGGTGCCGGAGGTGGTGGCGGTGAAGCAGGTGGTGGAGCTGCAACTAGAGGTGGCGGTGGTGGTGGTGGAGGTGGAACCACATTTTCTTCTGGAGGTGCAGGTGGTGATGGTGGAAATGCATGTACAGCAAATGGTGCCGGTGGAGGTGGAGGTGGAGGTGGTTCAGGTGTAAATCTTATATTAATTACAAATACAATAACAGCAATAACGGTAAATGTCACTGGTGGTGCCGGTGGTGCCGGTGGTTGTGCTGGTGGTAGTGCCAATTCCAGCGGTGGTGGTGGAGGTGGAGGTGGTGGAGCCTCATTGTTGTTGGTTGCAGCTGCTGATAATACTGTTGGAACAACTGCCGGTGGTGCCGGTGGTGCTGCAGGTGCTGGACTAGGTTCCGGGGCTGCTGGTAGTGCAGGAACAGCTGGTGGAACTAATGATTTATTTCTCACGACTAAAGATTGGTTCAACATCCTAAAGAGAGGATTCTAAACAGTTATATATCCATAACACATATATAATTTATGAATGTTGAATTATACACTGACCCAATACCACATTTAATATTAACAGATGTGTTTGAAGAAGAGTTAGCAGATTCATTATTTAAAGATGCTTTAAAACATAAAGATAAATTTAATGATACAACTATAGGTATCAATAAACGAACTGATAATGTTATAAGAAATAATAAAGCATTGTTTTTAGATAGTTTATACCCAAAAAATGAAAGAGATGGAAACTTAATATTATCAACGTTTGATAAATTACTCAGGTCTGATAAGTTTGTACAGATATTATCTTCATCACCACAACCAATAAATGATTACATGTTCACAAATACACATGAAACGCAGATAAGTATGTATGGTTCTAATCAAAAATATGATTGGCATGTTGATGGATTTAATAAAAAAAGACAGGTAACAATTGTATATTATTTTAAGGATAGTGGTAAATGGAATGGAGGTGAAATATTATTATCAAACAGCCCAATATATAATTCCAAATTAATGATACCAAATCCAAAGATTAAAAAAATAAAACCTATACCTAATTCCATAGTTGTTTTTGGTGGGTATGCAGCTCATAGTGTTAACAATACAAATACTAGTGATAAGTTTGAAGAGTGTAGATTTTCTGCAAATATATGGGTAGGTGTGGTATGAGCTTCTATACAGATGGGTATATTGTGGTTAGAGGATTAGTAGACAAAGATGTTGCATTAGAGTTAGGAAAATATATGAAAGCAAGAGAGATGATGTCAGAAGGAAACAAGAATGATATACAGGTTCCATTAAGTGTTTCATTCTATTCCGATACCAGATTATTAGAAACACAGGAGAAATTACTACCATTAATTGAACTTAGAACTGGTCTAGAATTATTCAAGACATATAATTTTTCAAGAATATATAAGAAAGGAGCAATATTAAGAATGCATAAAGATAGAGAAGCATGTGAGATATCATTAACAATGGACTTAGGTGGTGATCCTTGGAATATATGGGTATTAGATAGAGACGAGAATCCTATAGATATACATCTTGAACCAGGAGATGCTCTAATATATAGAGGATGTGAGATAAATCATTGGCGTGGTAAGTTTGGAGGTAATGAACATACCCAAGTATTCATGCATTATGTTGATAAGTATGGTCCTTATACATGGGCTAAAGATGATATAAAAAAACAACCTTAGATTTATATAACGCTTTAACACATTAGTATTATGGTATTAAATTCTGATGTAAATAAGGTTGCATACTTTGCCTATAGAAAGGCACAAATGGTTGCAATGGGTACAGAGAGACTAGGAGTTATACATGTATCAGATTTAATTAAACCATGTATGAGGAATGTTATGTATAATAAATTTACACCCTCTGAACACAAGGCTATGACAACAGAAGATATGAAGTCTATGTTCTATGGCCAGGCAGTACATAAGGTTACTAATCTATCAACTAATCCTGATGACAACGAGATATTCTTTGGTTATAATTATGAATTAGATAAACCAGTCACATATAAAGAAGCATTAAAGATGAAGCCTGATGACCCTAAACACTTAGATATTATATATGGTAGTGCTGATGACCTAATAGAGGTTGATGGTAATCTAGTTATTATAGACAAGAAAACTACTGGAAGTAT
>ENA-OREN01003749-OREN01003749.1-marine-metagenome-genome-assembly--contig:-NODE-3749-length-13872-cov-8.565422_pt1 | contig 13872 bp, 11 predicted proteins | sample MGYA00248624_ERZ508555 | MGnify/ENA primary metagenome ERZ508555 (study PRJEB26222, sample SAMN06267773) | marine metagenome | isolation source: Saanich Inlet, British Columbia, Canada | place...
AACGCAGAATTTAAAGCTGCCAAGGAAAGGCAGATGTTTCTGGAGTCCAGAATATCTCTTTTGCAAAAAAGAATCAGCGACATCACTTCGATTGATTTAAATAAAATTCCCAAAGACCGCTCTGGATTAGGAAGCACACTGTATCTTCGAGATCTCAACACAGGTGAGGAAACTCAGTATCATCTTGTTTTTCCTGAAGAGGTTAATCCTGATGAAAGAAAATTATCTGCGGCATCGCCCGTAGGCCGGGCTCTGGTCGGCAAACAGAAGGGGGATGACATCATCATTCCGCTGCCTGATAATAAATTGGAATTCGAAGTTTTAAAAGTGGTGACCATTCATAAAAATCTGGGAAAACAGGACTCCGCTTCAAGCTAATGGGAAAATCTTTAATATCTTTAGCGCAAATCGCGGAAGAAGATCCTTACTATTTGGATATCGATGAAAATCCCGACTGGCAAAGCCAGTTTGAAAACTCCAATCCCCTTAAACTCGAAATCGGTTTTGGGATGGGAAACTTTTTAATCGAAATGGCAGCCAAAGAACCCACCAGCAATTTTATAGGGATAGACTTTTATCACAAGGGAATAAGAAAGTTGATGACCCGCATTAAAAAGCTTCAGCTGGAAAATATTCGGGTCGTTTATGGAGACATCAGAAGTAAACTCTCAGTACTATTTCAAGATAGAGAGTTAGATACTGTTTACATAAATTTTCCTGACCCCTGGCCAAAAAAAAGGCATACTAAAAGAAGGCTGATCAAACCGGAGTTTGTCAATCAATTGGCCCAAAAATTGAGTTTGGAGGGAAGAGCCTGTCTGGCAACCGATAGCGAAAGCTATGGACAAGAAATGCTGGAATATTGTAATGCCGAGGCTTTGTTGCAAAACCTGGACGACAAACAGGGTTTTCTTGAAGAGCGTGTTGATTTGCCCAAATCAAAATATGAAAAAAACTTTATCAATGCAGGTGAAAAAATATTTTATCTGGAATACATGCGGCTTGCTGCGCCTTGTCACCTGAAATCATTTGGAGAAAAGATTGCCTAAAGAACGCATTCTTATCGTTGATGACGAAAAAAATATTGTCAGTTCTCTCACCGGGATACTGTCTGACGAAGGCTATGAAGTATCTATGACCGATGACGGTGTAGAGGCCTTGGAAATAATTCAAAAAGACCCTCCTGATCTGGTGTTACTCGATATATGGCTTCCCGGTATGGATGGGATTGAAGTGTTAAAAACCTTAAAAACTTACAACCCCGGAGTGAAAGTTTTAATCATGTCGGGGCATGGCACTATAGATACCGCAGTCAAAGCCACAAAGCTGGGCGCTCAAGACTTTATAGAAAAACCGTTTTCTCTCGACCGAATCACCGAGTCCGTTGAAAATGCCCTCCATGCAGAAAACACAGTTCCATTTAAAGAGACCAAGCCCTCTCAGACCTCGAAAGAACTTCCAGTTTGTTTTGAATCGATGGTCGAAGTCAAAAAAGGCATCAAAGCATTTTCAAAGTCCATGGAACCCGTTTTGTTATTGGGTGAAACCGGGACGGGTAAAGAATCTGTCGCACAAACCATTCATGCTCAAAGTAGAAAAGGCGATCGACCTTTTATAAAATTAAATTGTTTGTTCAGACAAAAACAGGCTATCCAATCGCAACTTTTCAAAAGAAAAGACAACAAAACCCAGTCCACCTCTGGGGAAAAGGTTGTTTATCTAAGTAATATTGAATCTCTCAGTAAGGGGCTTCAGGAAAAACTCGCGGAAGCGTTACAAAACACCAACCTTCCTGATACAAGCTTTGAGTTTTTACCCATCCGGCTATTTGCATCATCTTCGAAAAACCTTGATGAATTAGCAGCCAAAGGACAGTTCCACCAGAGCCTGCTAGATGCTTTCAAAGATACCAGTCTTCTCATTCCCCCTTTAAGAAATCAAACAGCCAGCATTTCCTTGATTGCGAAGGACTACTTGGAAGAAGCAAGGCGTCACACGCTTATCCCAGAAATAGATGAAGAGGTTCTAACAGCACTTTGTGGTTATAGCTGGCCAGGAAACATTAAAGAGCTTCATGGTGTTTTGGAAAAACTTATACAGACCTGCGCTAACCAGCAAACCATTAGCGTTCATGACTTACCACCTGAGATTTGGAAACCACAAAACCAAATTGATATAACAACATTAAACGAAGCTGGGTCACTGCAAGAAGCCGAATCAATCTGGGAAAAACATTTTATTCTCCACCATTTAAAACGAAACAACTGGGACATTGATGAAACCTGTAAAATTTTAAAAACCAGCAAAAAACAATTCCAGAAAAAACTCAAATACCATTCAATCGAGATGCAGGAGAGTGAAGCTCCCCCCTCTCAAAAAAGATATCCGCAGCGGACTTTAAAACGCAGTGTCGTTCTTTGTGGAAGTAGCTTGCACTCAGGCATAAAAACCGGACTGATTCTACAACCCATGCCTCCTGGAAGCGGAATTATCTTTGGTGATATCGCATCCGGAAAAACCATCCCTGCGCAATTAGAAAATGTTCAATCCACAGATTATTCCACCTGCCTGAAAAAAGGTGTGAACTCAGTTGGAACCATTGAACATATTATGGCAACTTTACATATGTACCGAGTCACTAACCTTCTTATAAAAATTGGGGATGAGGCACCGGTGATGGATGGTTCGGCTAAAGATTTTTGCGAACTCCTGGAAGATGGAGAGTTTGAAGACCAGGACGACTTCTATGAAGAGATTGTGATCGACAAAAATTATTCTTTTGGTGATAAGGAAAAAGGTGAACCTTATATTTCTATCGAACCCAGTGAAAAATTTTCAGTCAGCTACCACATGGAATACCCTGAACCGATAGGAGTGCAGGATTTCACCTATGAATTTGATGGCGATGAAAGCTTTAAAAAAGAAATCGCCCCAGCTCGAACTTTCGGGTTCATGGAAGAGGTCGCGCAGTTAACTAAAATGGGTTATGCCTCAGGAGGAAAACTCGACAATTTTATTTTGCTTGGGGACAAAAAGGTTATAAACACCAAGTTGCGTTTCGAAGATGAGTTTGCACGTCATAAAATTCTCGATATATTGGGAGACTTTTATTTATTAGGAAAACCCATCCGTGGAAAAATAAAAGCCCATAAGTCTGGACACACACAGAATGTCGGCCTTCTTAAAAAGGTCCGTGAGAGCTTAATCGAGAAAAACTAACTCTATTATTTATTTGCTCCGAATTCCCTCAATTGCTGAGCCACTTCTTTCTTACCCAATTTGAGAGCTACCTTGAGAGCCGTCCAACCGGCTTTCGATTTAACATCCCACTTAGCACCTTCATCCAGAAAAAGGCGAGTGATTTCAGTATGCCCTCCGGCGGCGGCAACCATTAATGGGGTCCAACCTCGTTTACTGCGAGCCTGAACATTTGCCCCCTGCTTCATCAATACCTTTACAGTTTTTAAGTGGCCTCTCTCTGCAGCGACCATCAAGGCAGTCGACCCGTTTTTTATTGCCATGTGAAGCTTGGCGCCTTTATCGAGCAAATACGCAACAACATTTTCATGCCCTCCTGCGGCCGCACTAATAATAGGGGTGGTGCCATTCTTGCTTTTTGCATTCACATTGGCCTGATGTTCTACCAGCAACTTAACAACTTCCAACTCGCCACGTTCGGAAGCGATCATCAATGAAGTAGCCCCACCTTTACTGGTGGAATTTACATCTACGCCTTTTTCGATTAAAGCTTTTGCCGTCCGAATCCGCCCAAATTTTGCCGAATGCATAAGGGGTGTCCAACCTTTTGGGCTAAGGGCATTCACATCGACCCCCAAGTTCAACAGTAATTCAACGCAATCTGCGAAATCTCGTTCAATGGCTAAAAATAAAAGTGGGTCTCCAAAAGCATTTCGGGAATTAGGATCAGCGCCCTTTGAAATGAGAAGCTCAACGATATCTTTCCGACCCGCAAGAACAGCAAGCAAGATAGGTTGTATACCATCATAGTTTTTAGAATTGATATCTGCCCCGTTGCTCAGCAAAAGGTGGACGGCACCCGAATGCTCTTCACCCGTAGCGATCAGTAACGGCGTGGCACCATCGTTCAATTGGATATTTACATTCGCGCCATGCTCGAGCAATAACTGCATCGTTTCCAAATGCCCATAACGTGCTGCTCTGGCAAGTGGGCTCCAGCCATGCATATTCCGTGCATTCAAATCCACTTCTTCTTCAATTAGACTTTTAACGCAACGTGTATTGCCACGTGTGGAGCAAAGCAATAAGGCTGTATCATCGTATCGGTTACGAGAGTTAACTCTCGAACCTCGGCTCAGTAAAAAGCGGACCATTTCAGAATCGTTCCGTGCCGACGCAACTATCAATGCCGTACTTCCCTTTTGAGTGCGCGACTCAATATTTGCTCCCAAATTTAGAAGCGACTCGGCCTCTTTACTATCGCCCTCGTAAACCGCTTGCAAAAAGGATTCATCCAGTCCTGCAAATGCCATAGCAGGCACTAAAAAAAATAAAAATGCAGAAAATAATACTCTACTAAATAATTTTAGCAACGCATTCACCGAGGGGGGATTCCAAAATAGAATTTCTAACTTGAAGATAAAAACACCTCAAAACAAAGGAAAACGACACAAAAAGGGTCACAGTTCTCTTTTTAAACATCTTTATTCATTATGATTACAAAAATTATAGCCTATTTAGCTACGATACAATCCTTATTTTATGCTTTTCTGGAAAAAATTATTAAGCACCTATCAATAATTTGCAAAATAACCATAGCAAACACTCCTGTTTTCGAAGAACCGGGAAATCGTTGATTTAAAACAAGGGTTAATGCTAAGCTAAGTAGTAATAATCACCGAACCTCTTCTGTCATCTACAATAAAACACCTATTTTCAAATGCCATCGGAAAAATTTAAACTTGCCGTTTTAGTTTCCGGCCGCGGCTCAAATCTGCAAGCTATTATTGACAGCATAGAAAAAAATAGTCTGGCAGCAGAGATTTCTCTGATTATGAGCAATGTATCAGATGCGTATGCTTTGCAACGCGGTAAAAAACACGGATTGGAAAGTATTTTTCTTGATCCCAAAAGTTTCTCCAGCCGCGATGATTATGAAAAGCAAATGATTGAACTTTTACAAACCAAATCTATCGATTTGGTTTGTCTTGCGGGTTTCATGCGCATACTAGGAAAAAAATTCATCGAAGCTTTTTCCGGGAAAATTATCAACATACACCCCTCCTTGCTTCCCGCTTTTCCAGGGTTGAATGTGCAAGAAAAAGCACTACAACATGGAGTGAGATTTTCCGGCTGCACCGTTCATTTTGTAAATGAGGAGGTCGATGGTGGCGCAATTATTTCACAAGCCGTTGTACCCATTCTCGATGCAGACGACACACAATCGCTTTCTGACAGAATATTAGAACAAGAGCACATCATTTATCCCGAGGCCATTCGATTAATAATAGAAGACCGCCTTGAGTTTTCTGGCCGACGAGTTGTACGAAAAACCAGGGGAAATTAAATTGGTCTATTTTAGAAATTCCATAGTATTTATTTTTATCCTGCTGAGTGGCAACCTGAGTCATGCTGAAACCCCCGAGCAACATGCCTTGGATGCTGTCCAGAAGAACTACGAAAAAGTCCTGACCTATGAAGCTGAGTTTATCCAAAAATCCTACATCAAAATGATGGACAAAACGCAGGATGTAAAAGGAACAGTCATTATTAAAAAACCGGGGAAGATGAAATGGAGTTATGGCGCACCTGACACTCAGATTTTGATCAGCGATGGAAGCACACTCTGGCTTTATGTCCCTGATGAAGAACAGGCCACCAAGGTACCCATTGAAAGTATCTATTCATCAAACACTCCCGCTCTATTTTTAGCCGGAAAAGGGAAGCTGATGCAAACCTTCAATATTGAAAGTGTGAATCTAGATAAAGATCCTATTCGCATAACGCTCACCCCGAAAGCAGACGATCAGGCTCTGACACGTTTACAATTATTCGCAGATAAGAAAAACTACCAGATTACCGGGTCAACCGTGTATGATAAGTTAGGAAACAAAACAGAAATTCGTTTCAGTAACATAAAAACAAATAGAGAAATTCCTGAGAAAACCTTTCAGTTTCAAGCGCCTGCAAATGTAGAGGTCTTGGACTACACAAAACCCCATTAAAAAATGTTCGAACTATCTGTATTACCTTTAGATGCAATTTTTGATTTCAGCACCAAGATGCTGGCTTTTTTAGCAGGACTCGCCGCCCTCATTTTTGTCCACGAACTGGGGCATTTTCTCGCCGCGCGCAAATTCGGCGTGGTGGTAGAAAAATTTGCCCTTGGGTTCGGACCCAAAATCGTAGGCTTCACAAAGGGGGGTACCGAATACCTGATTGCAGCTATCCCTCTTGGCGGCTATGTGAAAATGAAGGGAGAAGAAGCTGAAGAATCCGATTCTGATGAAAAAGGGTCTTTTTCCGCTGCCCCAGTGGGTCATCGTCTTGGCATTGCCTTTGCCGGCCCCCTTTTCAACATACTTTTCGCTATCGGCATTTATTATTTCGTTTACCTAATGGGCGTGCCTGCTTTGTCCCCGGTTGTCGGCACCGTGAATGACGAATCTCCTGCACTTGTAGCGGGTCTGCAAACCGGAGATCGCATTCTGGCTATTGGCGATGAAGAAATTTTTTATTGGGAGCAGCTGCAAAAAATAGTCCACGAATCTCCAGGCCGCTCCTTGGATTTTAAAGTAGAAAGAAGCGGCAATATCATCCAGGTTCCCATTGCTCCAGTTGCAGAGCAAATAACCGACTTATTTGGAGACAAAGAATCGGTAGGCCTCATAGGCATCACCCCTCTCGTTAGAACTATAACACTGGTAAAAGAAGGCACCCCTGCAGCCCGGGCTGGAATTCAGGAGGGAGATACTCTTCTAAAAGTGGACGGAACTGAAATATTTGGATGGGGGGACTTAAAAATTGCGGCAATAGACAAACCCGGACAGGAATTGACATTTCACGTGCTAAGAAATGGCACTGAAGTTCTCCTTAAAATAACCCCAGAAGCAAAAACTACCAAAGACTTGCAAGGCAACGAAATTGAAATAGGACTGTTGGGCATCGGAATGAGCGGGGAGATGACCCAGGAAAAGTATGGTCTACTCGGAGCTTTTAACAGAGCTTGTGAAGAAACATGGAAATTAATTTTTCTGATCACAGTGAGCATAAAAAAAATGATACTGGGCTCTATCCCAGCCGATTCCATTGGTGGCCCTATACTGATTTTCCAGATATACGGAGAGCAAGCCGAACAAGGCTTTAATGAACTGATTCGACTCACAGCATTACTGAGTATCAACTTAGGTCTTTTAAACCTGTTGCCGATCCCAGTATTGGATGGAGGCCATATTTTCTTTTTCCTGATTGAAATTCTAAAAGGGAAACCAGTCAGCGAAAAAAACAGAGAACGAGCGCAACAAGTAGGACTCTTCATGCTAATCAGTCTTATGGTATTTGCTTTTTACAACGACATTATGAGAGTTGTCAGTTGATCTCCATTCCACTCTAGATCCCATCCACCATGCAGGATGTAGAAAACAAAATAGAAGACCTGAAAAGCGTTACGGGGAAATTAGCGATTGAAATTGAAATCACTGACCTCAACGATCAGGAGTTTCAAATACAAAGCGGATACTGCAAAATGAATGGGAAAGATCTGATCCTTCTGGATAAAAATCTCTCACTTCAGGAACAAGCCGAAGTCATACTTAAAACATTAAAAAACTTTGATCTCGAAAATATTTATGTCGCATCATGGATTCGAGAGCATCTTGAACTAGAAAGCAGCACACATGACCCTTCTTAACAACACACTCCCTGAACAACGTAGAGGAAAATTAAAGGCCCTGCTGGAAAAAGGCCATACCGTTCGCGTCCTTGAAGCTCATAACGGTTTGAGCGGAATCATTGCCAATAATATTCAGGTTAAAGGTGAATCTGAAGGCAGATCCCTCATTCGTGAGTTCGATGCTCTCTGGGAGAGTAGCCTCACAGACTCCGCGTCAAAAGGGCATCCAGATATTGAAGTGGTCACTTTTGATTCGAGGCTACAAACCATCAATGAAATTCTTGCTGTCACCAACAAGCCCATGATTGTAGACGGTGATACGGGAGGAGATGCCAACGCATTTGAATATACCGTATCCAAACTGGAAAGAGCGGGTGTGTCTGCTGTCATCATTGAAGATAAGGTGTTTCCAAAAAGAAACAGTCTAGAGGCAGGGGTACAACAAAACCTTGAAGATCCCGAAGTCTTTGCTCAAAAAATTCGCCGCGGCAAAAGCGTTCAAATATCCGACGAATTTATGGTCATCGCAAGACTCGAAAGTCTTATCGCAGGAAAACCCATGGAAGATGCAGTAAACAGAGCGGAAATTTATCTGCGCGCGGGAGTGGATGGAATCATGATCCATTCCAAGTCCAAATCGGCTGATGAAATTTTTGAGTTTGCAGAACACTACAAAGATATTTGCAAACAATTGAATTTAAATAAACCACTAGTATGCGTACCTACGACTTACAACCAAACCAATGAAGATGAATTGAGTGCTGCCGGATTCCGCATCATCATTCACGCGAACCATTTGCTACGAAGCGCATACAAAGCAATGATGGAAACAGCGAAAACAATCCTACGCGATCAGCGATCCTTCGAAGCAGACCCTCTTTGCAGCACCGTAAGGGAAATTTTTAAAACAGTAGGGTTTCTGGATGTTAAAGAAAAGGATCAGGAAAACGAACAAACCACTAACGTTCCTGTCATCATTCCTGCGGCTGGAGAAGACCCTGTCTTTAAGAAAACGCTCAACGGAAAACCGAAGGCGATGCTCGAAATCTCCGGGAAGACACTTCTTGACCATCAGATCCAGACTTTAAACAATGGCAATCTGGCGGATATCACCGTTATCGCAGGTTACGGCCGGGACCAGGTGAAGGCAGAAGGAATCAGCATTCTCGAGAACCCCGATTTCAAAAATGGCTCTGCTCTCAATTCTTTATTTGTTGCTAAAGAAAAAATGCACAACGGGTTCATCATGCTCTACTCAGATATTCTTATGGAAGACGCCATTATAAAAAAATTGATGGAGAGACGGGAAGACATCATTCTGGTCGCAGACAATTCCACCCAATACCATGAACCTCAAGAAGGAAATATTCTCGATTTTATCATCGGCAAACACCAGAACAAACCCGCACGTAGAGAGATACGTTTTGCCAGTGAAAATGTGGTCGCAAAAATTGGCAGCAAAATAAATCCGGAAACTGCCAGCCATGAATTCATAGGTCTTGCACGATTTAGCAAAACAGGTGCAGAACAATTAATCGAAACATACAATGATGTCGTTAAAAACTACAAAGGGCAATTTCAGGAGTCTGAAGACATATCGCGATTCAACTTTACCGACCTCATACAGGAAATGATCGATCTCGGTTTTGTCGTCCATTTTATGGAAATACATAAAGGTTGGCTAGAAATCCACAACGCCGAACACATTGCTCTTGCTGAAAAATCTTTTAGCGCATAAAATCACGCTTCCCTAAATAACCCCTGAGAAAAAAATGTACTTCTCAAAACTACTGATCCCTACATTAAAAGAATCCCCTGCCGACGCTGAAGTTGCCAGCCACAAGTTGATGGTGCGTGCTGGAATGATCCGACAGCTTGCTGCAGGCATTTACTCCATTCTTCCATTGGGGTTGCGGGTTTTAAAAAAAGTGGAAGCCATAATTCGCGAAGAAATGGATCAGGTTGGCGGTCAAGAGGTTTTCCTTCCCAGCATCCAACCTGCCGAGTTATGGCAGGAAAGCAAACGATGGGATTTTTATGGCAAAGAACTTTTGAGATTCAAAGACCGGCATGACCGCGAATTCTGCTATGGCCCCACGCATGAAGAAGTCATCACCGACATCATACGCAAAGACGTCAAGTCTTACCGACAGCTTCCTGTGATTCTTTATCAAATACAAACCAAGTTTCGCGATGAGGTTCGCCCCCGGTTTGGAATCATGCGGGGCAGAGAATTTATGATGAAAGATGCCTATAGCTTCCATACCGATGAAGCCGATACGCAAAAAACTTACGCACAAATGGCCAAAGCTTATGCAAATGTTTTCACACGTTGTGGTTTAGAGTTCAAACAGGTACAGGCAGATTCTGGAACCATTGGTGGAAGCTTTTCCCACGAGTTCGCTGTGCTGGCAGATTCTGGTGAAGATGAAATAGCTTTCTGCGAAGCGTGTGGCTATGCCTCCAATATGGAACTTGCAGAGTCTCGTCCAGCATCGACATCAACAAACGGCACAGAAGACCGCAAAGAAATTCACACCCCCGGTAAAAAATCAGTCGAAGAAGTTGCAGAATTTCTCAAATTGCCACGCGAACAGATTGTCAAAACCATTTTATTGGAAAACGAAAATGGACTGGTCGCCGGACTGATTCGTGGTGACCATGAAATCAACCTCATAAAAATGAAAAACCTGATTGGATGCGAATGGTTGCTGCCTGCGGCTGAAAAAACAATCGATCAGCAACTAGGGTTGCCTTGTGGATACATCGGTCCCGTTGAATTGAATATCCCGATCTATGCCGACCAGGAGATCACCGCTTTGAAAAACTTTGTCACAGGTGCTAACAAAGCCGATACCCATTTCACAGGAGTTCAGGTCGAACGCGATCTTAAGGTAAGCAAATTTGGTGATTTACGGCGCATTCTCGCTGGCGACCCCTGCCCCAAATGCGATGAGGGAAAATATCAGGTGAAACGCGGAATAGAAGTCGGTCATATTTTCATTCTTGGCACAAAATATTCTGAAGCGATGAAAGCCGTATATTTGGACAATAATGGCAAAGAAAGTCCAATGATAATGGGATGTTACGGAATTGGTGTCGGCAGAACAGCAGCCGCCTCCGTCGAACAAAACCACGATGAAAAAGGAATTGTCTGGCCTCGCAACCTGGCTCCTTTCGAGGTCATAATTATCCCGGTAAACTTCAAAAATGACGATTTAAAAAATACCTGCGAGTCCATTTATACCCAACTCAAGGAAATGGGAGTCGAAGTGATTCTCGACGATCGCCAGGATCGATTGGGGGGCAAACTGAAAGATGCTGATTTAATAGGGATTCCCTTGCAAATAATCGTGGGTCCTAAAAACCTCGAAGAAGGGAAAGTGGAAATAAAGATTCGCAAGACGCAGGAATCTCAACTGCATCCCTACCCCCAGATTGTCAATGATATCCCCAATATTTTAAAGGACTTATAAATTGCTGGCTGGTCTCCCCTGCCCCCAGATTTCCCTTGAAATCAGGCAGGTAATTCTTGTACAATTCGCCTAACTGAATACGGGCTCTGCAATGCGGGCTTTGAGCTCGCATTTTTTTTTGCTTTTCCCGTTGGAAATGGTCAGTTTTGCTTCCTCTTCCTTGTGGATTTTACTGATTCCAGATAACAATTTCTGGAAATTCTCTCTTACACATTGAGGTCTAAATGGGAAAAGCCCCGGTCACTCAATCGGTAACAGAGTTGATTGAGCCTGGTCTTCTGGCGGATGGGCTTGAGCTGGTTGATGTCGAGTTCAAAAAAGAAGGCAAAAACTGGATCCTGCGGATTTATATTGATCGGGAAGGTGGGGTAACACTTGCAGACTGCCAAAAAGTCAGCCGTCTTGCCGGAGACCTGATCGAAGTTGAAGAAGTCATTGAGCCTGTTTACACCTTGGAAGTTTCTTCTCCCGGATTAAACCGGGTACTGAAAAAGGAAAAAGACTTTCTCAAGTATTCAGGAAAGAAAATATACGTGCAATGTCATGCCCCTATGGATGGCAGAAAAAAATTTACTGGCATCTTAACAGGTTTTATAGATCAATCGATCCATCTTGAGGTGGATGGGCAACACTATACGATTCCTTTGAATCTAGTTGCCAAAGCAAATTTAGTCATAGAAATTTAGGAAAGAAAAATGGGTCTAGAAACTATCAGCATTTTGGAACAACTGAGCCGGGATAAAGGCATCGACAAAGATGTGTTGATCGATGCCTTGAAAGCAGCGGTTGAAGTCGCAGCTCGAAAGCGTTATCCCGCAGCCACTGAGCTTCAAAGTGAGTTCAACGAGTCCACTGGGGAAGTGGAAATTTATCTTGAAAAAACAGTGGTTAAAAAAGTTGAAAACCCAGATGAAGAAATAAGTCTTAAAGAAGCTACTGCCTTTTCCGAAGATGTTCAAATAGGAGATCAGGTTCTGGTTCAGCAGATCATGGAAAACTACGGCCGCATCGCTGCACAACTTGCCAAGCAGGTGATTGTCCAAAAAGTCCGCGAAGCAGAAATCGAATTGGTCCACAACGAGTACAAGGATAAAAAAGGTGAGATCATCAATGGCATCGTACATCGCATGGAACATGGTGACCTGGTAGTTGATCTTGGAAATGCAGAAGGAATTTTGCCGCGCCGGGAACAGGTTTTCCGGGAAAGTTTTAACCGTGGAGAGCGCATTCGCGCTTATGTCCTCGATGTCCGCAGAACCCCTAAACACGCATTGGTCATCTTGTCTCGAACCCATATTGGTTTGGTCAAAAGATTATTCGAAATGGAAGTCCCGGAGATCAGCGAGGGCATGGTGGAAATTATGGGAGTGGTGCGTGAACCCAATGGGCGAACCAAAATCGCCGTACGCACCAATGATCGTGACATTGATGCCGTTGGTGCCTGTGTTGGCATGAGGGGAATGCGTGTCCAGTCTATCGTTCAGGAACTGCGGGGTGAGAAGATCGATATCGTTGAATATTCTGAAGACCCTGAAACTTATATAAAAAACGCACTGAGCCCGGCTAAAGTTTCGAGGATCATTCTTAATCGGGATGACAAGCAAATGACCATCATTGTCGCCGAAGATCAAATGTCCCTCGCAATCGGCAAAAAAGGCCAGAACGTTCGGCTAGCAGCAAAACTTGTCAAATGGAAAGTAGACATCAAAGGAGCAGCTGAAGCTTTGGGAATGGGAGAGCAAACTTCTGCCTTCATGCCATCATCAATATCCACTATTGATTTCCTTGACGAGATAAAAAATGCCAAGGGCCTGGGGGAAAAAGTGATGACGATTTTATTTAATGATAACCTCGTCACATACGAAGAAACATTGAGCAAGGGCGTAAAAGGAATGGTGCGGCTGGCAGGAATCGGTCCAAAAAAGGCAGAAGCTTTGGTGGAGTTGGCAGAAAACATTAAAGAACGAGTTACAGCAGAAATTTTGGAAACTGCGGCTCGGGAAGCAGAGGCCAGAGAGGCTAAAGAAGCCAATGACGACACCGCAGAAGAAGAGAAGAAAGCAGTTGATGAACCGAAAGAAAGTACTTCTAGCAACGAGATAGAAATAGATGAACCCGAAGACGATGATGAGGAGATCCTCATCCAGAATTTATCTGGCGTATCACAGGAATTACTAGATCTCCTGGAAACCAATGGCTTTGAAACCGTAGCAGAGCTTTCTGTTACGCCACTAGATGAGCTGATTGCCATCGATGGTATAGAAGAAGATTCAGGAAAAGATATCCTTGAGAAAGTAAAGCAACAACTGGGAAATGCGGGAAATGTATAAAACTTATTTAAGAATTTTTTTGCAAATCAAATACCAGAATCCCATGCCAGGGTTTACAACAAAGGCTCAACTCTTGAGTCGATGTAGAATGGCAGGCTTGCAAGAACACAGGAGGAAACTTGGCTAAGATTCGCGTAAACAAACTGGCTCTGGAACTCGGCTTACAAAATGATCAGATCATTGAGGCCTTGCAAAA